>Ga0222716_10000335_pt1 | contig 39738 bp, 26 predicted proteins | sample C33_13DmetaG_FD_165044 | JGI IMG/M metagenome (GOLD analysis project Ga0222716, IMG submission 165044) | Estuarine water microbial communities from San Francisco Bay, California, United States - C33_13D | ecosystem: Environmental > Aquatic > Marine > Unclassified | place: USA: California... | reverse complement strand
AATAATCAGGATTATGTAATGGGAAGAGGAAACTTTGTTCACCCTTCTCATAACAATGGGGTGTATCAGAGAGCTAATTTTCCAGGAAGCAATTGGGCATCAACACAACAAGATGCTACTTATCAAAATATTTATTTAGGACCATTATTTCCTATTCCGACAGAGTGGGATATAAATAGTGAATTAAAGATTGCTAAGACAGGGTCATTAATAACTGACTTTGCTTCATTAAGACCTACCACTTATATTGAAGTGCCTTTTAATCCTTTAGCGTTTTTGTTTGATGGGACAAATACAGAAGTGACCTCGCTTCCTGCTACATCATCAAGTAATTATTGGGGTACACGATTATCAATTCAAGGTTCAAACGCTAATATAAATCCTGATAATAATCCAAATGATTTAAGAACAACACAAATTATAATGAAATTTGCTATAGGCATACCAAACCCTACATGGACAAATACAAACCATGAGTTGCCATACATATTTGGAGATTTATCAAACGCAGTAATGTTAAAATATCGATTCAACGTAAGCGATAGAACAATGTGTTCATCATATAGTATAACACAAGGAGCAACTGGTCCTTCTGCAAGGGGTGGGGTATAATGTATTTTAAAATATGCGAGGCGTTCAATTAGGACGACATCTTCGCGATGTCTTCAATTAGGATCACATCTTCGTGATGTTTCCAATTAGGATCGCCTCTTCGCTTAGAATACCTCTATTTATTTAGGGGTATTTTTTTTTACTTATATTTGTTATAAATCAAATTAAATTAAATGAATGATATTCGTAAGATAGCAGTAGGTCCTGATTACAAAGGTGGAGCTATGCACTATGTTGTAGGTCAAGAAATACTAAAAGGCACATATAAAATTCACCACATAAGGTATGATGATAGTAATGACTCTTTTAAAATATGGATTGAATCTACATATAATCAAGAAATTGTGTTATGGAAGCAGTTTATTAATATGCCTGTGTCTATTGAGTATAATATTAACTTCTAATGAAATCACCTTACTTATTTATTACCAAACCCTTAAACAATAAAAGGTATAACAACACTAAAAAAATTAGTGATGTAGACTTTATAACAAGCACTTCAGAGGAAAACCACAAAGCTTCAAATCGAATTGCAGAGGTTATCGCCACTCCAATTGTTTATGATGGTCCTATTAAACCAGGAGATAAATTATTAGTCCATCATAACGTATTTAAGTTTTATAATGACATGCAAGGCAGACGTAAAAGTGGAAGAAGTTTTTTTATGGATGATTTATTTTTTGTTGAGCCTGATCAGTTTTACATGTATCATGATGGCAAGCAGTGGAATACTAGTGGCAGGTATTGCTTTACTAAACCTCTTCCTACAGAAGACTACTACTTATATAAGAACACCAATGAAGAACCTTTGGTTGGTGAAATAAAGTATAGCAACGACTATCTGCGTTCACAAAATGTAAATCCAGGGGACAAGGTCTGTTTTAAACCTGAAAGTGAGTACGAGTTTGAAGTGGATGGAGAAAAACTATATCGAATGTTTGATCATCAAATAACAATAAAATTATGAGTGATAATCCAAAAAGAAAAAAACGACCAAGAATCAAATATAATCCGAATCGCAATGGACTCAAAAACTTTAAAAAAGAATATTATTCAGGCAGGGATGAGAGCCGTAGAGCAGCTTATTAAGGTTGCAAAAGAAGACATTATAAAGCCAGACCCAGAGGATGAGTTGGCTGCTGACAGATTAAAGAATGCTGCAGCAACAAAAAAACTAGCAATATTTGATGCGTTTGATATATTGACTAGAATAGAAAATGAAAAAAATTTAATGGAAATCGAAGAACGAGGTCCAACTAAACTAGATATAAAACAAGGATTTGCAGAAAGAAGGTCTTCATAATCTAAATAGGGTTCTAGATAATTATATTCCAAAAGGAATATTAAAGAAAAAGAACAGAAACAAGTCATGGCAATATGGTTATGATGAGAAGTATGATGTAGTTATAATATCTAAAACAGGAGAGTTAGGTGAGGTTTATGATATTAATGGACTACGAATAGGATTACCAAAAGTTCCTGAGTCTCTTCAAAGAGACACATCTAAGTGGGAAAGAATCGAGCCACCAAAAGCACTACTAAAAATACAATCTATATTTCAGTGGAATGAGCAACCAAACACTTTTAAAGCTAAGTGGATAGATTACATTGAAGATGAGTTTAATAAAAGAGAACAAGGTTATTGGTTTACAAATAAAAAAACAAGTACATACATTACAGGGTCACACTACATGTACCTTCAGTGGACAAAAATTGATGTAGGACATCCTGACTTCAGGGAAGCAAATAGAATTTTTTACATTTTTTGGGAAGCATGTAAAGCAGACCCTAGGTGCTTTGGAATGATATACTTGAAAATTAGACGTTCTGGTTTTTCATATATGGCTTCAGAAGAGTGTGCAAATATTGGAACAATATCCAAAAACTCTCGTATTGGCATTTTGTCTAAGTCAGGTTCTGATGCAAAAAAAATGTTTACAGATAAGGTTGTACCTATTGTTAGAAATTATCCCTTCTTTTTTAAACCTGTACAGGATGGTATGGACAAACCTAAAACAGAGTTAGCTTTTAGAATTCCTGCATCCAAGATTACTAAAAAGAATATGTATAATGTTGATAATGAAGAGATGGAAGGCTTGGACACCACCATTGACTGGAAGAATACAGATGATAACTCTTATGATGGTGAAAAGTTACTTTTACTAGCACATGATGAAAGTGGTAAATGGCTAAAGCCAAACAATATACTAAATAATTATCGTGTTACCAAGACATGTTTAAGACTGGGTAGAAGAATTATTGGGAAGTGCATGATGGGTTCAACATCAAATGCACTAAACAAGGGTGGTGAAGAGTTTAAAAAGCTTTACTATGATTCTAATCCTAATAACAGAAGTAACAATGGTCAAACCAAAAGTGGGTTGTATTCTTTGTTTATACCAATGGAGTGGAACTTTGAGGGATACATTGATGAGTATGGAATGCCTATGGAAGATGTTGTTGATTACTGGAATAATGAAGTTGAAAGTTTAAAGAATGACGCTGATGCATTAAATGAGTTTTATAGACAGTTTCCTAGAACTGAGTCACATGCATTCAGAGATGAAAGCAAGCAGTCTTTGTTTAACCTTACACGAATATATCAGCAGATTGATTACAATGATTCACTTATAAAAGAACATCACTTAACTAGAGGATCATTTTCTTGGAAAAACGGAATTAAAGATACTGAGGTTATATGGACTCCAAATACTAGGGGAAGATTTTTAGTAAGTTGGATACCAAAAAAGAACATGCAGAATAGATACAAGAAAAACCATAAAGGAAATTTTTTTCCTGCAAACGAGCATCTTGGTGCTTTTGGTTGTGATAGTTATGACATATCTGGAACTGTTGGAGGTGGAGCATCTAATGGTGCTTTGCATGGAATCACAAAGTTTAACATGGATGATGCTCCTAGTAATCAGTTTTTTTTAGAGTACGTGGCTAGACCTCAAACTGCAGAAATATTTTTTGAGGAAGTGCTAATGGCTTGTGTGTTTTATGGAATGCCTATATTAGTAGAAAACAATAAACCTCGTTTACTGTATCATTTTAAAAATAGAGGCTATAGAGGCTTTAGTATTAATCGACCAGACAAACTCAAACACAAGCTCTCTAAGACAGAGAAAGAACTTGGGGGGATACCTAACTCAAGTGAAGCAGTAAAGCAGGCTCACGCAGCAGCTATTGAGTCTCATATTGAATCTCACGTAGGATTAATAGGTCCAGATGAAATGGGATATATGCCTTTTAGTAGAACTTTAGAGGACTGGGCAAAGTTTGATATAAGCAATAGAACCAAGTTTGATGCCTCTATTAGCTCAGGTTTAGCAATAATGGCTTGTCAAAGACACCTCTATCAACCTGTTAAAAAACAATCAAATATTATTGTTAACTTTGCTAGGTACAACAACAAAGGAAGTCGTAGTGAAATAATAAGATAAATGAAAGACGTAAAAATAAATGTTTCTTCTGTGGGGTTTCCGAGTCAGTTTGTTTCTGATACTGAAAAAGCTTCAGAGGAATTTGGATTACAAATAGGTCAGGCTATTCAGTACGAGTGGTTTAAGAAAGATGGCAACCAATGCAGATACTATAATCAGTGGAGGGATTTTTACAGACTTCGTCTTTATGCTAGAGGTGAGCAGTCAGTTGCTAAGTATAAAAATGAATTAGCAGTTGATGGTGATTTAAGTTATCTAAACTTGGATTGGACACCAGTACCAATTATTCCAAAATTTGTAGATGTTGTTGTAAACGGAATGAATGACAGGTTGTTTGATGTAAAGGCATATGCAGAAGACGCAATGTCACAAGCTCAAAGAAGTAAGTATCAAGACATGATACAAGGTCAGGCTGCAGCAAAAGACATATTGCAAATTGTTCAAAAAGAAACAGGAGCTGATCCTTTTATAATGAATCCTGATGACCTTCCTCAAACTGATGAGGAGTTGAACTTATATATGCAGCTTAAATATAAGCCTGCCATAGAGATTGCTGAAGAGGAAGCTATTAATACTATTTTTGCAGAAAACCATTACAACGATATTAGAAAAAGAGTTGACTATGATTTAACTGTTTTAGGTATTGGTTGTACAAAGCATGAGTTTTTGCCAGGAGCAGGTGTTGAAATTAAATATGTAGACCCTGCAAATATTGTCTACAGTTATACAGAAGACCCACACTTTAAAGACTGTTTCTATTGGGGTGAAATAAAAACACTTCCAATTACCGAGTTAATGAAAATTGACCAGTCTTTAACCAAAGACCATTTAGAGGAAATATCAAAGTATTCTCAGAGTTGGTATGATTATTATAACGTGGCTCAGTTTTATGAAAATGACATCTTTTATAGAGACACCGTTACATTAATGTATTTTAATTATAAGACTACTAAAAAAGTAGTTTATAAAAAGAAGATACTAGAAAATGGAGGAACAAAGGTTATAGAAAAAGATGATCAATTCAATCCACCAGTCGAAATGATGGAGGAGGGAAGGTTTGAAAAGATGGAAAAAACCATTGATGTATGGTATGAGGGTATTATGGTTATGGGAACAAATATTCTTTTAAAGTGGGAACTTGCTGAGAATATGGTAAGACCAAAATCAGCTCAACAACACGCATTACCAAACTATGTAGCAGTAGCTCCTAGAATGTATAAAGGGGTTATTGAGTCTTTAACTAGGCGTATGATTCCATTTGCAGACCTAATACAAATAACTCACTTAAAACTGCAACAAGTTATTTCAAGAGTAGTACCTGATGGTGTGTATATTGATGCTGATGGATTGAATGAAGTAGACCTAGGTACAGGAAACGCTTATAATCCAGAAGATGCCTTACGATTATATTTCCAAACAGGTTCTGTTATTGGTAGAAGTTATACTCAAGATGGAGACTATAATCAAGGAAAGATTCCAATTAAAGAACTACAGTCAAGTTCTGGTGCAAGTAAAACACAGATGTTGATTGCCAATTATAACCACTACTTAGGAATGATTAGGCAGGTTACAGGATTAAATGAAGCTAGAGACGCATCTACTCCTGATCCTAATTCATTGGTTGGTTTACAGAAGTTGGCAGCATTAAATTCTAATGTTGCAACCAGGCATATACTTGAAGGCTCTTTGTATGTATATAGAAGTTTAGCTGAAGCAATTACTTACAGGGTAGCTGATATATTACAGTATGCAGATTTTAAAGATGATTTTGCAAATGCTATAGGAAAGTATAATGTTAGTATTCTTAATCAGATAAAAGACTTATACATCTATGACTTTGGTATTTTTATTGAAATAGCTCCAGATGAAGAGCAAAAAGCTCAACTTGAAGCGAATATACAAATGGCATTGTCCAAGGGAGATATTAACTTAGAAGATGCTATCGATATACGAGAAATTAAAAACATCAAGCTTGCTAATCAATTACTTAAAGTAAAACGTAAAGCACTACAAGAGCAGCAGCAACAACAAGCAATGCAAGCTCAGGCAATGCAGGCTCAACAGGCATTAAAGTCTCAAGAGATGAAGCAGCAAATGACAATGCAAGCTCAACAGGCTGAGATGCAAGGCAAGATGCAGTTAAAGCAGGCTGAGATAGCTTTTGAGATTGAAAAGCAAAATAATGAGGCTATGCTTAAAAGTAAGTTAATGCAAGAAGAGTTTAACTACAATTTACAGTTAAGAGGCATGGAGTCAGAGGCATTGTCTAACAGAGAAATTCAACGAGAGGGAGCTAAATCTAAAAGAATTAGTCAAGCAAATACCGAACAATCAAAACTAATACAACAAAGAAAAAATAATTTACCACCAGTAAACTTTGAATCAAATGAAGATAGTCTTGATGGCTTTGACTTGGCTGAGTTCGATCCTAGATAATGTCTAAAAACGGTATTATTTTTTTCTTATATTTGTAGTAATTAAATTTAATCATATGGAATTCACAGTAAAAGAAGTAAAAGTAGGCGAAGAAAAATCAGTTCAACAGGTAGAACAAGAGCTTTTAGATAAGCATGAAGAAAATATTAATGATGATCAACCAAAAGCTGAAGAACCAAAAGCTGAAGAACCAAAAGCTGAAGAGCCAAAAGCTGAATTAAACGAGAAAGACGTTCTTTCATATATTGGGAAAAGATATAATAAAGAAATTAATTCATTTGATGAGTTAATGAGTCAGCGAGAAACTCAAGAAGAATTACCTGAAGATGTCGCTGCTTACTTTAAATATAAAAAAGACACAGGTAGAGGTATTAAAGATTTTGTAGAGTTACAAAAAGACTTTGATGAATCTAATCCTGATTCTTTACTTAAAGATTATTTACGTGCTACTGAGGATGGTCTTGATGAGGAGGATATTGAAACCTTAATGGATGATTATTCTTTTGATGAAGATTTAGATGATGAGGGTGACATAAAGAAAATTAAGTTAAAGAAGAAAAAAGCTATTGCTAAGGCAAAAGATTACTTTAAAGAAATGCAAGAGAAGTACAAGCAACCACTTGAGTCAAGGGGAACGCAAGCTTCAAATGTTTCTGAAAAAGAAATGGAAGGCTATAAGCAATACATCGCAGACGCAAAGTCTTATGAAGAAGAGACTGCTAGAAAGAAAGAGTTTTATGACTCTAAGACGTTAGAAGTATTTACACCTGAGTTCAAAGGTTTTGAGTTCAATATAGGTGAAGAAACCATAACGTATTCTCCAAGTAGTTTAGAAGATTTAAAAAAGAGTGCATTAAATCCAGGTAGTTGGGCAACCAAGTATTTAGATGATAGTGGTCTTTTAAAAGATTCTAAAGGTTTTCATAGGAGTGTAGCAATTGCACAGAATCCTGAAAAGTTTGCTAAGTTCTTTTATGAGCAAGGTAAAGCTAATGCCACTGAAGATGTAATGCGTAAGACAAAGAATATTAATATGTCTGAACGCAGAACACCAGAAGTGACAAGCAAGGGAGGAACACAGTTTAAGTCTTTAAGCACAGATAGTGGAAGAGGACTTAAAATTAAGAGTATTAAAAGAAAATAATTAATTTAAAAAACTAATAAAATTATGGCAGGATCAGTCCAAGCTACGCCAGGTTTTGATTTGCAGCCTAGCTCGCATCAAACGCCTTTGGCTTCAAATTATATTACTGACTTCAACTTTTTGAATCAGTATTTACCAGACACTTACGAAAAAGAATTCGAAAGATATGGTAACCGAACAATCTCCTCATTCATTAGAATGGTAGGAGCAGAAATGCCTTCTAACTCAGACCTTATTAAATGGGCAGAGCAAGGAAGACTACACACCAAGTACGTTGATTGTGGTACTGCTGCAGTAGTAGCAGGTGGAGAAGCAATTTTCCAAGTGAATGATGTACTTAACCCTGCAGGTTCAACTGTTCAGCCAGGTTCTGGTGCAACAGTTCAGATTGCAATTAGAGTTGGTCAGACAGTTGTTGTTGTAAACAACGATGGTTCAGGTGAGTTCAAGGCTATTGTTATAGCAGTTGACCTTGCAAACAACCAATTCACTGTTGCGTTTTACGATGCTGCAGGTTATACAGGTGGTTCAGGATTAGGAAATGCTGATGCAAGTATTTTCATTTATGGTTCTGAATTTAAGAAAGGAACAAACGGAATGCAAGGTTCATTAGAATCTGACGATTTCATTTTCGAAAACTCTCCAATTATCATCAAAGATAAGTACGCAGTATCAGGTTCTGATATGGCTCAAATCGGATGGATTGAGGTTACTACTGAAAATGGAGCTTCAGGTTACTTATGGTACTTGAAGTCTGAGCACGAAACTCGTTTACGTTACGATGACTATTTAGAAACTGCAATGATTGAAGCAGTTCCTGCTGCTGCAGGTTCTGGTGTTGCTACACAAACAACTTCTGACCAAGTTGGAAACAAGGGGTCTGAAGGTGTATTCTATGTAGTACAAAACAGAGGTAATGTGTGGGCAGGTGGAAACCCTAATGCTTTAGCAGATTTTGATGCAATCATTTCACGTTTAGATAAGCAAGGTTCTATTGAAGAGAATGTAATTTTCTTAAACAGAGACTTTGGATTTGATATCGATGACATGTTAGCAGCTCAAAATTCTTACGGAGCAGGTGGAACTTCTTATGGTCTTTTTGACAATGATGAAGAAATGGCACTTAACCTAGGATTCACAGGATTCCGTAGAGGTTATGACTTTTACAAGTCTGATTGGAAATACCTAAACGACCCAACAATGCGTGGTGGAGTTGATGGTACTGGAAGCATTAACGGATTGTTAGTACCTGCAGGGTCTACAACTGTTTATGACCAAATCCTTGGAAAGAACGCTAAGAGACCATTCTTACATGTTCGATACAGAGCTTCAGAAACTGAAGACAGACGTTACAAAACTTGGATCACTGGTTCAGCAGGTGGTGCAAAAACATCTGACTTAGATGCAATGGAAGTGAACTTCTTGAGTGAAAGAGCAGTTTGTACTTTAGGTGCAAACAACTTCTTCATCTTCCAAGATTAAGAATACTAACCAAAGAAAAGGGGGTCTCTTCAAAGAGACTCCTTTTTTATAAATTAAATTAAATTATATCAAATGAAAACTACAGTACAAAGAGTAGACAAGGTCTACAAGTTAACAAGGAATGCAGCACCTTTATCTTTCATGCTTGCAACAAGACACACTAGAAGGTTTCCATTACTTTGGGTAGACCCAGAGACAGGAGTAAACAGAGAACTACGTTATGCTCGAAATCAAAAATCACCATTCGTAGATGAACAAGATAAAAATGCAATTATTGAGCCTATTATTTTTGAAGATGGTTTTTTAAGAGTATCTAAATCTAACCAGATATTACAAAAATTTTTAGATGTACACCCACATAATGGTGTTAAGTTTAAAGAATTAGATAAAGCAAAAGATGCTCAAGAAATTGTTGAAAGTATTAACATAGAGCTTGATGCAATGATAGAGGCACGTTCTTTATCAATAGCACAACTAGAAACCCTAACAAGGGTGTTGTTCTCAAAAGACCCATCAAGAATAAGTACAGATGAAATGAAGAGAGATATTTTAGTTTATGCTAAAAGAGAACCTGAAGAGTTTATGTCTATTGTGAATGATCCAGTATTAAAATTACAAGCAACGGTGCATAAATGCTTTGAAGAAGGTCTTATTAAATACAGAAATAAAAACAAAGAAGTTTGGTTTAACACTAAAACAAACAAAACAAGACTTTGTGCTATTCCTTTTGGAGAAGACCCAATTTATATAGTATCATCTTATTTCCAATCTGATGATGGGATAGAGGCGTTAAAACATCTAGAACAATTGTTGGATTAAAAAAATATTTGGAAGGAGGTCTATTTTAAGACCTCTTTTTTTTTTGATTATCTTTGTGTAAATAATAGTCAGGATGATAAACGATATTAGAAATACGGTTTTAGCCGTATTAAATAAAAACAACTACGGATACATCTCTCCACAAGATTTTAATCTATATGCACAACAAGCTCAAATGGATTTGTTTGAGGATTATTTTTACGCATATAATTATCAAGTAAACAAAGAAAACCAAAGGACATCTGGAACAGGTTATGCTGACATAAAAAAAGGATACGTAGAAGTTATTGACTTTTTTTCTGTAACGACTGCTCTATCTCAGGTTGGAGCAAATTTAGATAAATTTTTTCTACCATCAATTTCCACAACAGGGAGTGATTATTATTTAATTAATAAAATATTTACAGGTAGTACAGAGTTGGAAAGAATTGAACAAAGTAAAATACTATTACTTAATTCTTCTCCTTTAACTGCACCATCTACAATGTTCCCTGCATATACAACAGAGGCTTCTACTGCTACAATCTACCCAACACCTGCTGCTGCACAAACTGTTAATTGTCAATACATTCGTTATCCAAAAGCTCCAAAATGGACTTATGTAGATTTAGGGACAAACAACGAGCCTGTGTTTGACCAAACTCAACCTGATTACCAGGACTTTGAATTGTTTCCAGATGATGCCACTGATTTAACAATGAAAATATTACAATACGCAGGAGTTTCAATTAGAGAGGCATCAGTTGTTCAATATGCAGGAGCTGAAGAAGCTACTGAAATTAATAGTGAAAAATAATTATGTCATACCTTAGTCAATACGAATATTACGAAAATGGAGGTAATGCTCCTGAAGATGCTAATTGGGGATCATACCAGTACGTGTCATTAAAAGATATAGTTGTAAACTATCAGTTAATGTATTCTGGTAATCATTCTTTGATAAACAATGAGGAAAGATATAAAATACTTTTTCATGCTAAAAGAGCAATTCAAGAATTAAACTACGATGCTTTTAAAGAAGTTAAGGTTTTACAGTTAACTGTTTCCGAAGAGTTAAGATTTGTTTTGCCTTCAGATTATGTAAATTGGGTTAGAATATCTTACTATAATGATGGTGTTATAAGACCTATGGTAGAGAATGTTCAAGTAAATTCTGCCAAAGCTTATTTACAAGCTAATGACGCAAGAATACTTTTTGACCAAGATGGTAAAGCTTTACAACCAGAATATTCTCCTTTAGATTTTACAAGAATTACAGGGCAACAACCAAGTATTTATTTAAATAGCTTGAGTCCATATAATGGATTATTAGGCTACGAATATGAGGGGTGTTGGTATTTTGATTTTGCAGTAGGTGCTAGATATGGTCTTAATACAGAAACTGCAAATGCTAATCCTACTTTTAGAATTGATAAAAAAGCAGGTGTTATAAACTTTGATTCCACTATGGCTGATGAAAGTTGTATATTAGAATATGTGTCTGATGGCATGGAAGGTGGAGACGATACACAGGTTACTGTAAATAAACTATTTGAAGATTATGTTTATGCCTATATTAGTTATCAAATATTAAACAGTAAATTAGGTGTCCAAGAATATGTTGTTAATAGAGCTAGAAAAGCTAAATCAGCACTTCTTAGAAACGCAAAAATAAGATTAAGCAATATACACCCAGGAAGATTATTGATGAATCTGAGAGGTCGAGATAAGTGGATAAAATAATATGGCTACATTCCAAAGAAACTTTATAGCAGGTAAAATGAATAAGTCCGTTGACGAGAGACTCGTTCCAAACGGACAATATATTGATGCAGTAAATGTTAGATTAGGATCATCTGAGTCAACAGAAGTTGGTGCAGTTGAGAATTCTAAAGGAAATACTTTAATTGCAGCATTATCTTATGAAGGACAAAGCCTAAGTAACAATGCCAAGTGTATTGGAGCATATGATGATGGAGCAAATGAAACTATTTATTGGCTTGTACATGACCCTACGTTTTTAGGAAACAGTCCTACAGGAAAAATCGATTTAATTATTTCTTTTAATACAGTAACCAATGATACAGTATACCATGTTATCAGTGTTTCTAAAGGTGGGATTAATCCTACAGAGACTGTTTTAAACCTCAATGAAAAATATCTTATTACAGGAATTGATCTTATTGATGGATTGTTATTTTGGACAGATAATTATAATCCACCAAGATTTATAAATACAACACGTAGTTATGCAATACCCAGTGGCACTCCAAGGGTAGATGGAAATGGCAATGCAGGTTTATTAGAAGAGTCGCTTCTAGTTATTAAAAAACCACCTCATAGTTCACCAACAATAGAGCTAAGAACTACAAGTGATGGAGATGAAAATTATTTAGAAGAGAGATTTATTTCATTTGCTTATAGATATGAATATCAAGACGATGAATACTCAGCTACATCTCAGTTTTCAGATGCAGCTTTTAATACAAGTCCTTTTGATTTTAGTGCAGAGTCTTACTTAAATGAAGGTGTAGTAAATCGGTTTAATACTGCTATTATCACATATAATTCAGGAGGACCTTTAGTTACTGCTATAGATTTGTTGTTTAAAGATAGTGATGGCACTGTAATTAAGGTTATAGAAAAACTTAAAAAATCTGAGTTAGGATTAGCAGATAATACTGATTATACTTTTACATTTAGGAACAGTAAAATATTTACAATACTTCCAGTGTCGGAGTTGTTAAGATTATATGACAATGTGCCTTTATTTGCAAAATCTCAAACCTTAATGGGTAATAGGTTAATGTATGGAAACTACATTGAAAACTATAACTTGGTTGACATTAATGACTCACCTGTAAGATTTGAGTTTGAAACAGAACTAATTTCTGAACTCATAGGCTTAGAGCCAATTGAAGACACTACAGATAACGCATCTTATACTTTTGGTGCAACCGTAAACATAGTAGATGGTAGTCTTGTTATAGACTTAGAAGGTGTAGAATTAGTTGCAGGCTCATTAATATCTATTGATGCTTCTTTTATTCATAGAGAATTTCAAGGTAGCACTCCTACAGAAACAACTCCACAAACAAATATTGAGTGGAGCTATGTATTACCACAAGCATTTAACAGTGTATATGATTTAGCCACAAGTTTAGACTTTCAAGAAAAAGTAGGTGTTGGTACTTTAAAACCAGTATATGACTCAGATCCATTAATAGAAACCTCTTGTGAAGGACAAACTTTAACAGATATAATAAACTGCAATATTCCTAACATATTGGATGCTTCAGAACCAACAAGTTGGACAAAATTTGAAAGTGGAATATCTTCAGCTAATCAACCAGTAAATATTGTTGCTTCTGTGGGGTCAAACACTATTGGCTTTGAATTAATAGCTATGCGTAGAGTAGACGATGTTGCTGCTCCAACTCAAAATGCTTACGAATATTATGGATGGAATTTTGCTGAAGTTACCTACCAAAAAATAGCTGACACTAAAAGTCTTCATAGTAATAGAGATTATCAAGTAGGGATGATTTACATGGATGAATATAATAGGTCATCTACTGCTTTAGTAAGTCCATTAAATTCTGAGCATGTACCTTGTGGGTTTTCAGACCAAAAAAATTCTATTCAAGTAACTATACCTACACAACAAAGACCTCCATATTGGGCAACAAAATATAAGTTTGCAATAAAGCCTAGTGCTGAAGGTTATGAAACAATTTACACAAACATATTTTTTACAGACCCAACAACTAGCGAAACATACTTTTTATTAGAAGGAGAAAATCAAAGGAAAGTAGAGACAGGAGATAGGTATATTGTAAAAGCAGATACAAGTGGTTCTTTGTTAAGATGTGCTTATGCTACTGTTTTAGAAAAAGAAGCTAAAGAGGCAGATTTTATTGTGCCTCCAATTTTAGATGACGAAGATAATGAAGTACCTATTCCTGCAGGTACTTACATGAAAATGAAAGCTCAAGATTTCTCTGTTGCTTTAGGTGATAATCCATTTATTTTACCAGGCAAACAAAGTGAATCTGTATCAGGAAACGATAGGTATCCTATATTAGCATATAAGAATTTTGGTAAAGACGATGGTACAGGTAATTTTATAAATTATACAATTCCTTCAGGAAGTAGGATTAAGTTAACTTTTAGATTCCGAAGAAAAGGACCTCAGAAGGGAAACAATGCTTGTGAACGTAGAATATATAATTTAGAATCTACGTTAACTGCGTCTCAAGATTATGATGATATTATAGATTGGTGGAATGGAGACAATGTACAGGAAATATTAAACACAGGACAACAAGAGGTTGGAGGCTCAGGATGTGATGTAGAAAACGAATACATACCAACTCCCACAAATAACACAGGTTTTTTTAATGATTACGGTATTACACCATCATTATGTACTAATTTTTATAGATGGTTTAAGGATACAGGAGGAGGCTCAGGTAATACAAATGAAATACGTTTTATAGTTTCTGGTACAAGGTCTTGTGGGAACTCAAGAAAAAGAGCGTCTAGAGTAGAAGTTACTTTTGAAATATTTAGAGCAGAGAGTACTATTGTTTTTGAAACATTTCCAACAGACGCACAACCTGATGTGTGGTATGAAGGCTCAGAAACTTTTGATATTGTCAAAGAAGGTTGTTTATTTGATTTAAGTGTTTCTTCTTCAGAAACAAATCCAATAGCATTCGAGTATACACTAAATGGTTTTCAAGAACAAGTTATTTTAGAGCCAGGTGAATCAATGTCAAATATAAACGGTGATTGTAATTCTATGGTTACATCATCATCTACACCACCTGATGACCCTGCAAACATAACAATTCTTACAACACAAGTAGAAAATGTTCACTTAGGAAATGTGCAATCTCAAACATTATCTCAGTCTGCAATTATAGACACATCGTTTTTTAACTGTTTTGCTTTTGGTAATGGCGTAGAAAGTTATAAGGTAAGAGACTCTTTAATTGGAAGACCGCTTTTACTAGGTAACAGAGTTACAACTGTATCGGCAGAAGACTACAGACAAGCAGACAGGTTTGCAGACATTAGTTATAGTGGAATATACAACGATGAGAGTAATGTAAATAAGCTAAATGAATTTAATTTAGGATTACTAAACTTTAAAAAATTAGAAGAATCATTTGGTCCTATACAAAAATTATTTGCTAGAAGCACCGACATACTTACTCTTCAAGAAGATAAGATATCATACGTATTGGCAGGTAAAAATTTATTATCTGACTCAGCAGTTGGAGGAGCTATAACTTCTGTGCCTGAAGTTCTTGGAACTCAGATAGCAAGACTTGAAGAGTTTGGAATAAGTTTTAATCCAGAAAGTTTTGCAGTGTATGGATACGATAAATATTTTTCTGATCAAAAACGTGGAGTTCTTCTTCAGTTAAAAGGTAGTGCTTACAGTAATGAGCAACTTACAGTTATATCTGAAGCAGGAATGCGTTCATGGTTTAGAGATAGATTTATTGCAGCTCCTAACACACAAAAACTTGGTGGATATGACCCTTACATGGATGAATATGTTTTTAGTACTAATGATGATTTATTACCTATTGAAGACCCATGTATAGACTGTGGTGTTACAAAAGTATTTGTATTTAGTCAGGTTTCTAGAGTCTTTTGTTTTAATTTAGGGCAGTTAGTGGGAGACGTAAATATTGATGTTACTGTTAGTAATTTATCAAATGGACCTTTTACATTAACCTCTGTTTATGATGGTAATACATCTTTAATTAATTTAAACACAGGGTTAAACACTTTAACTTTTGATAAAAATAAAGTTTTAACAGATACCGTTGAGTTAACTTTTTCAGGTACATTAAATGCTGATGTAGAATTTATTGTAAACTGTCCTATACCTGATACTATTGAGATAATACAAGTATGTGTGTCAGATAAAGTAGATGCAGGACAATCTATTCATAATCAATATCGATGGATTGATGGAGTATTTGTTTCTCCATTACACCAAGAGCAGGTGAAGTTAAAATCTTCTAACACATCACCACTGATATCTCAATACAGTTCAGTTTCAGGACCACAGGGTGCAGGCATTATTCCTGCAGATGGTGCAATCGTATCAATAATTTCAAAAAAGATATTACCAACTGATGACTTTGTTTTTGCAAATCCACCAATGAACTTTAAGTATTTAAGAAGTAGCACGCTTTATGTTGATACTCCTGCATCTATACAAGATTTAATCAATGCATCAACACAAGGTGTTTTGGATGCTTCAGGAGCAACCTCAACCTACTTGTCGCAATTTATAATGCCTTCTGGTAATGATTTTGATAAGCTTTATTTAATATATGATTACAGAGAGCCTGTGTTAGCAGAGTTGTGTTATTCAACCCTAAGTGCTTTTGATGCGTGTTGTGGATGTGCTGATGCAGCTAAATTTATTGCAACACAGTGTAGACTAGATGGCGTTGTAAATACCGAAGTAATTCAAGGTCCTTATACCGTAGGTCAATTTGTACAATTAGCAGGACTACCTGATTGTTACTTTGAAATAACTGACTCGTCTACTGATGAGGTTACTGACACAGTTTCAGCTCTTACTTTAGGAACAGATTGTGATAATTTCTGTCAAGAATATGATTTAATTAGCACAAACCCAGGCACTACAGATATTGATTATGTCGATTGTGATTTCTTAAATCAAACTGTAAGTTTACCAGAAAACACTTCTGTAAAAATATGTGCAAGATCAATTGATCCTATTCCTGCAAATGTTACCATTACCTTGAGTAATTGTGAATGTAACATAGCAAATTTAGTTCAATTAGAAAGATGTGTTTTAGATTGGAGTGTGTTAAGTGGTAATACAGAATACGCAACAGATGCAGGCTATACCATTGGAGATTTAGTTAGTATTAATACAGATTCATGTGTGTACGAAGTAGTAGCATTTGTTTCAGGAAGTGTAACAACAAGTGTAACATCTGTAAATCCTGTAGCAGATTGTAATGAAGTTTGTAATTACTATAATGTTACAGGTATAGGTCCTGGTCCACAAACTTTTACTTATAGAGACTGTGGTGGGATTAAAGACACTAATGTAGTAATAGGTGAACTAGAAACAATACAAGTATGTACGGCTCAGGCGATAGATCAGTCTGCTAATTTTAGCATAGTTTGGCAGTCATGCGATTGTCCAGTGCAAAATCATGTTATTGAAGACTGTGTCACAGGAGAAACTTTAGTGGGAAGTTATCCGACTCAATTGGCTTTAAACACAACTGTTAATGTTTCAGGTGTAGGATGTTTATGGAAAGTTACAGGTTATACTTTCGCAACACCAGACATAATTATCTCATCTATAAGTGGAGACAGTTGTGACAATCAATGTGATTTTATACAATTTGAAAACAACACAAACGTAAATGGTTCAGTAACCGTAGTTAATTGTACAGGAACAACTGTTACACAACTTATGCTTCCATTCTCAGCCTATTCAAGTTGTATTAAATCAATCGTAAGCAGAGACCCTCAAATAACCATATATAGTCAAACGTGTAACTGTTAAATAAGTAATTATGAAATATATAAATAGTTGGAATTCAAACGCAAAAAAGTGGGATATAATTGATATTAATTTAAGGTTAGGAAAAATAAGTTTTATTAAAATTCATATTGATATTTTAAAAAAGAAATTTATATTAACGTTATTAAATTTTACAGTAAAAAATTAATATGGCTACTTTAGGAAATTATTATTTGAATGGATCTAATTTATCAACTGCAACAAAAGTCTTTACTGATTTTGATCAAACAATTTGTGCACCTGATGGATGGTATTCTGATGGAGTAGTTTCAAGAAAATTAACAAATTGTAAATTAGAAGCTCCACAAACATGTGGTAATTGTGATGAAAATTTAGTTAGTCTACAGTTTAATAGCAACTCTGCCTCAGATTTATTCTGTATTGGTGGTTCAAATGTTTCAGTTTATATGGCACTTGGAGAAGTTTTTAGCACAGGAACTGCAATATATCAAGACATGTTATTAAGTGTTCCTGCAGTTGATGGGTTTTACAGAGAGCCTTTTGATTCTGATTACAGGGAACAGGCTTTAAGTGTTTTAGGTGCATTAACAACAGGTCCAGTGTGTTCAGGAGATTTCTTTATTTCAGCGAATAGAACAACTTGTAATGTTTACTGTAACAATAATTATGATATAAATATAAGTGCAACTGCAGTAAGTGGTAATGATTATTTCACATTAACAATAGGTGACGTAGTTCAGGTTGGTGGCGTTGGGCTAAGCGATGGTTTTTATGCTTATGATGACTTAAATAGTTCAACAGGAACAAGTCCAAGTTTTAGAGTATTTGAAATATTAAGTGGACAAATAGTTGATATTTCACAGTGTATAGCAGGAACTTGTCAACCACAATAAAATAGAATATGGCAACAGAAAATTTATGTTACGGATGGTTACCAGTAGATTTCTATATGGTAGATATCATATATGAAAATAATACCACATATTATTATGGTAATTTTAATACGTTCACAAATGGAGAAACTGATTATCCATATTCTGGATTAGTAAAATTAAATGAAGATTTAAGCGTTGATACTGATTTTAATATTGGGACTGGGTTTAATCAAGTTCTATATATAGGAGAAAGTATTACAAAACAGGATGATGGTAAAATAATATGTACAGGATTTTTTACTTCATTTGATGGAGTTCCTCAAAATAGAGTAACAAGATTAAACGCTGATGGTTCTATAGACTTGGCTTTTTCTCAAAATATTGGAACAGGATTTAATAATTTTACTCAAGGGTCTAAAGTAGACTCTAATGGGTCAATAGTTATTACAGGATTGTTTGATAATTTTAATGGCACACCATCTAGTCGTATTGCTAGATTGTTGTCTGATGGAACAATAGACCCTAGTTTTGCGATTGGTTCAGGTTTTTCAGGTGGTAGTAACACAGGAACTGATGTTTTAATAAACCCTGACAACTCAATGTTTTGTTTAGGGTATTGGAATACATTTAATGGAACACCTGTCTCTCCTGGAATAACTAAACTTACGTCTACAGGATCATTAGACCCTTCGTTTAACGGTGGTACTGGATTTAATCCATACGTTGCCATTAATCCTAATTACTTTCTTAGATATTCAAATGAAACATCTTTTTATGTAACAGGTCATTTCACTTCCTACAATGGTATTTCAGCAAATTATATTATAAAATTAAATGAAGATGGCTCTATAGATACGTCTGCTGATTTTGGAACAGGATTTAATAATATTACTTATTTATCTACCATAATATGGGATGATAAGATATACATACAGGGAGATTTTACTTCTTACAATGGGGTAGATTCTTATCAAAATATTGTTTTAAACTTAGATGGCTCTGTGTTTTATTCTTTTGCAGAACCAGTGTCTGTTGCTCCTTACGATTATTTTCAGCCATTAATTATCGGAAATAAAATATACGTTCCAAAGAATGGGTGTTACGAAGAACAATTTGACAGAATAGGTGGTGTTCAAGTTAATGAAACATCTATTTACACGCTTACATATGATGATGGTGTTAAAGGTTTTCCATCTTTTTACACGTTTTTTCCTGACTGGATGATTGGTATGAACAATTATTTTTACACTTTTAAAGAAGGAAACTTGTACAGGCATAATACTAATGATAGAAGAAATAACTATTATGGAATAGACTACGCATCAATAATGACTTCTGTGTTTAATGATGAGCCTTTAACTAATAAAATATTTAAAACATTAGCATTAGAGTCTGATGACTCTTGGAGTGCCAGTGTAGATAGTGATCAGCAGTTAGGTAATTTTATTCAAGCTGATGAATTTGTTTTAAAAGAGGGTGGATACTTTGGGTATCTTAGAGCATCAAGTTCAGAGCCTGCCAGTGTTACACAGTATCCTTTAAGGTCTGCCAATGGAATTGGTAATAATATATTTGCTAACATAAGTAATCCTGCACAGGTGCTTGTTTATTTTAGTACAACTCCACTTGTAAGTATAGGTACAATTATAAGTGTAGGTGACCTTGTATACACCAAGGTTGGAAATGTAGTTACCTTGATTGGTAAGGTTGTTGGTAAAGTAGAGGATATAGTTAATGCAGAAAACTACTTAATAATTGACACCACTATTACTGACTCTGCAGGAAACCCATTGGGTAATATTCCACCAACAACACCTGTTTATTATTTCTTTATAAAGAACGGTACTGCCGAGTCTCATGGTATATTGGGTCACTATGCAGTATTTACTTTAACAAATGATAATACAGGTGCAGTTGAATTGTTTGCAGTCGAATCGGAGGTAATGAAATCATTTCCTTAAAATTAGTATCTTTGAAGTAATAATTAAAAATCAATAAATATGGCAGCAGCAGGAGCAGCAGCAGGAGCAGCAGGTATGGGTCTATCAGGAGCACTTGGAATAGCAGGCTTAGGGTTAAGTGCTATTGGTATGGGTGCATCTTTTTTGCAAGCAGGTCAACAACGTAAGGCTCAGGAAAAAGCAGAACGTGAGGCAGCCAAAGCAATGGCTGCAGCTAGAAAAAAAATTGAGGTAAACTATTTAGATGCACTAGCTATACAGAAAGAACCTTACGAACTTGAACGTGAGGCTTTACTAGTTGCAGGAGCAGGGGGTGTTGAGGCAGTAAGAGAGTCTGAACGTGGTGCAGCAGCAGGTGTTGGTCGAATACAACTAGCACAACAAAAAGGTCAACAAGGAATTCGTACTGCAATGGGTAGAGAGTTGACTGCATTAGATAGAGCAGCAGCAGCAGAGGATTCAAGGCTTCGTGACGTTGGTGTTCAGTTAGATTTAGGTGAGGTTGCAGGAGCACAAATGGCAGCATCAGATGCTAGTCAGGCAGCAGCAGCAGCACAGACACAAGGATTTCAACAGTTAGCTGCTTTTGGTGCACAGGCTTTAGAAGCAGCACCATTGTATGCAAAAAGTAAAGGTGTTAGACAGTTTAACAAAGGTCAAAGACAAGCAGTTAGACAAGCTAGGCAAGATTCAGGAAAAGGCTTTTTAGGAATAGGCACAGGAGTTGACAAACAAGCAGTGCAAAATCAATTCATGTTAAAAACCATAAATGAAGGTTTTAGTGCCGATAGGTTTAGTAAACTTGCAGGAACGCAAGGACTTGCTTCTTTTGATGAGAAATCATTTTTAGCCAACCCTCAGTCTTACATGAATAGAGGTAGTGCAGAGCAACAAGCATACTTACAAAATTTACTCTATGACACTCCAATGAATGTAGGTGGTCCTATAGAAGAAGAGCTTGAAGAAGAAGGTGGGACAGGAATAAATAGTTCAATGGCAAGTTTTGGATTTTATTAGAAAAAAACAATAAATTAAATGGCAACATATTATAAGTACGCAGAAAGGGATGCTAGTAACCAGGTAAACTGGTCAGAAATTACCTCTAATATGGTAAACTCTCTTAAAGAGGCTGAAGCCATTAGAGAGTCTAAGAGGCAGGCTATTGATGACGCTACTGCAGAACTAAGCACAACCCTTTCAGAAGCTCCACAAGGAGACCACAGAGGGTTAAATGAGTTTGCCATGACATATGCAAACAACGCACAACAGATGCGTTTAATGCAAGACCAACTATTAAAATCAGGTCAGTTAAAATTAAAAGACTATAACATTGGTCGTGCTAATCTTACCCAAGGAACTACACAACTTTTTAATTTAGGAAAAAAATACCAAGCCATATACTCTGATAGAATGAAGAAGTTTCAAGATGGAACTACATCTCAACTAGATGCTGATATGTTAGCTAGGCTTGAAGGATTTGCAAATTTTTCTAATCATGAGGCTTATATTAACCCTACCAATGGGCAGGTAAGTATTGGTAAATTAGTAGACAAGGAAGTAGATGGAAAGACTGTTACAACTATGGATAGAACTCCTGGTAGTTTTACCACAGTTCAACAGTTAAACTTTTCTTTATCTCAAGAAATACTAAAGTATCAATTAGATAATTTAGATGCAGAGGTGGCTAAGTTTGCAGATACTTATTTAACAACAGATGGATTATACCGAACTATTGATGACGTTAGGCAGATGAAAGATTTTGACCTTATGGTAAATGATATGGTTCAGACTCAAGTGCAAATTCCAAATGATGTCGCTAGTATTCTTAAAGATTATGTTGGTAGCTTTAACACTGTTTTTAATAAAGAAGAACAAGACGAAAACTCTATACTTATGATAGAAGACCCTTCACAACCAGGATCAGGTAAAATGATTATGGATGTTACAAGTGAAATGGGTAAAAAACAAAAAGCTAAAGCTGAAGAGTTTTTAAAAAGACACATAGATAAACAACTAGGTCGTAAGGAAACTAAAAAAGAGCCTAGGCAAGAAAGTCAATCAGATAAAACTTCAAGAAAACAAGAAGAATTGCAAGGAAATGTTGTTGACTTATGGAACTCGTTGTATAGCACAACAGACCCTGCTAAAAGAAATAGTATTGTTAGTTCTATTATTTCTAGTCCATACAATAAACAAGCTAAAAATACTTTAATTGGGATAGACTTTGTTTCAAGAAATGTAGGTACAGAAGCTAAACCTGTAATGCAAGACTTTATGGAAGTGAGTTATGTAAACCCTGCAGGTAATAGAACTGGAGATAATGCTATTCCTATAACTGACAGTTATGTAGATTGGGCAGGAGCAGGAGTAGAGATTCATGGAGTTCAAGACAAAGCTAAAAGAGAAAAAGGATTAAGTACGGAATCAATATTTGGTGGAAAAGATAAATCATTTGAAGGAACAGGAGCAGGAAGAGGTGATGAACAACCAAAATCCAATGCAGCAAATGTTAGGACTCAGATAAGAAGCATGATAGGAAAAAACACATTTAAAGACATGAGTGATAACGATGTGGCTATATTCCTACAATCTAAACTTGGTGCTTTAGGGTTTAGTTTTAGACCAGATAATTCTCCATATAATGATGTATTAGTTAAATATCCTGGAGGTGGTGAAGACGAGTATGTTTTAGAGGTAGGGTCTCGTGGTAGTGTGGAAAAAACTAAAAACTTTTTAGATTTTATTCTTCCGTTAATATCAAACGAAGCAGCAGATGTATTTATGGAGTCAGGTATTGATATATCTGAAGGTGTAATAGGAGAATCAAAAGTAACAGATAAGAAAAAATTACCAGGAACTTAATATGAACGAAGAAGCTATTTTATTACTGTATAACGACTTGAAAGACACTTACGATGTTGGGTCTATAGATGATTTTAAAAATTATCTAATGGATGATAATAAGAAACAAATGTTTTTTGATGAGGTTATTAAACCAACATATGATGTTAATAATATAGAAACTTTTAACGAAGTTTATGGATTAAAAAAAAAAGACGAATCTACTTTTGTTGCTCCACAACAAGATGTGGAATTGGTTACGGAAGACACTTCCTTGGATACACAAGAAGCTCCTGAAACTACAGAGTACCAACCACAGAATATACTTGAGCCTATAGAAAGCGAGGATGCAGAATTTGAAGCATCCTTAAAGACTTCTGTTACACCAGATATGATAGCTGACGTAGAAGAATTTGTAGTTCCAGAAATGCAATACAAGTTTGGTAAGTATGGTTTTGACTTTGAGAAGGCAAATATTTTGGGTGATGAAATGCGTGTCAAAGTTCGTGGCACGAATAAAGAATTAAAAGTTCCATTAGATAGACTTTTTTTTAAAGAATCTACTTCAAAAGAGTTAGAAAAATTTCTTAGAGAAAATAAAAGAACGGAAAGTGAGGTGCTAGACCTAAGTCAGGCTATAGTACAAAACCAACGAACTATTCAGACTGATGAAGAATTAAATTCTACTATAAAACTATTTAATCAACAGTCTGAAAGATTTGTTTATGAGGTTGATGAGTATGCTAAGGCTAAAGCAAAACTAGACAGTATATACGAATCTAATTTCTCTAATGTTAGCAAAGAACAAATAAAAAATAATCCTGTATTAAAAGCAAACTACGATAAATGGTTAAAACAATCTAATCTACTAGATTTAAAATTTAAAGATTTAGAGGGCGGTATTAAAGATTTTGAATACAAAGGTGCAAAGTTAGACAAGATTGCAGGAGAGTATACTGCAATGAAAGCAGAACAAGGTACTTGGTGGTCAGGTTTTTGGAATGAAATGATGGGTGGATCAGGACCTACATTTACACCAATGTCTTCATTTATAGACTCAACAACATACCTAGCTGAGAAAATGACGATGGGAGGTGATTTTGATGATGAGGCATATAAGAAAGACATAATTAAAATAGCTAAAGAGAAAGGTTTAGCTCCTGAAGGATTAAATGAAGACATGTCTCTTGATGAGGTGGTTGAAGCTCTTGGTGGGGACACCAATGATGTTAAATTGTTTTTTGATTCTATTGTCACTAAAGGGTTTTTAAATACACCTAGTATGGCAAGAGCTAGAGCTATGAAAACAGGTTCTACAAAGGGAGGAGTCCAGGAAAGAAAAAAAACAAACTTTGATATAGTCCAGGATGCACTACTTGACATCGAAAGAAAGACTAAAAAATACTACGAGCCAAAGGTTGACCCTAGTGATCCTGAAGGGAAGAGGTTAATAAGTGCAAGAGAACGTGCCTTTGCTGATGCCTTGAGTGATGACCCTAAGTTTAGAAATCCATTCTCGGTTACTGCAGCACAAAAAGATAACTTTGGTAACGAGGGTATGGTTTCTGCAGGTCGTAGAGCTTTTGATTTTTTAAAGGACAAGAGCACCACAGAACAATGGGCAGAAGTTCAAAAGCAGGGCAATTTTTTAAAGAAAGGTTTTTTAGGGTTAGGTGGTTCACTGCCTGCCATGCTAGGAACATCAAGTCCTTTAGGTTGGGCACAACGTACTTCTCAGATGTACAACATGTCTACGGATTATGTAGATCGAGAGATGGAAAAGAATCCCATGTTTGATAAGATATCTGAGGCAGAAAAAACACAAGTAAAGATGCCTATTGGTATTGCTACGGCAGTATTAGAGAACATAGGTCTTAGAAATATTATATCACAAAAAGGATTACTAAACTCTTTAGTGTCCAAGGCTTTACGTAAGTCAAACAAGAACACAACTGCTAAGACATTCCAGGAGTTTATTCGTCAAGATATTGAGATTATGATTGGAAGAGGTGCTTTAGTTGTAACAGGAGCAGGTTTAGCAGAGTTTGAGACTGGTCTTGCTCAAGAGATTGCAGCTATTGAAATAAAGGATGTATACAATGCTAGTAAGGAGTCTAAGATGTTTGAAACTCCAGAAACTTTTGCAGCCTATATGTCACAGGTAGTTGAAGCAGGTTTAGCTGAGGCAGTAGGTGGTTTTGTTATGGGTAGTATTCCTGCAGTAACCACTGCCGTTAGTGGTCTTGATGTTCAGAATTTAGACCCTAAAGTTTTTGAAATATTTGAGAATACAATAAAAGAACCTACATTAAAAAGTGCATACATATCAGGATTAAAAAACAGAATAGCTGACCCATCTAGTGAATTAGATAAAAAAGAAGCTCAGAAGGAATTAGACCTTGTAAACAAATTAGAAGGGATAATGACTGCTAATCGTATTCCGTTTGATGAGTTTAATACTAACCAAAGAAAGGAAGCACTTCAGTTGCTTCTACAAAAAGAGACTCTAGAAAACGAAATTAAAGAGGCAGATAAGGTTTTATCTAAGCCAAAACAAGAACTGTTAGACAGGGTTAATGAAAGGCTAGAGAAGTTAACAAAGGAAAGTATTGCCACCCAGGAAGAGGCAGAGTCTGAGGCTGAAGGAATTACTCAGTTTGATTCAACTCTAGAGGAAGGTGAAAAAATAGTAGAAGAAGCAATAGCAGATATAGATGAGTTTAGAAGTCTTGAACAAGACGAACAAATAAAATTTTTAGATCAGGCAGGTAAAGAATTATTAGCTGAGGCAGAGTCAAGAGGTGAAACAGAAATTGAAATAACAGAGGCACAGTCTTTACAAAGAGCAGTTGAGTTATTTAAAACTGAAACAACACCTGAAGCTGAGGTTCAGTTTAAAGAAGGAGATAAAGTAAGCGTATTTATGAGAGGCACTAAAGCCGATGGACCAGAAGACGCAACAATAATTTCTATAGATCCATCTGGAGTTGCTATAGTTGAAAACACCGAAGGATTATCAGACGAAGTATTTATTAAAGATATAACTACTACTCCTGAATCTGAGGTTGAAATTGAATCTGATGGTGAAGTAATGATGACACCTCAAGAAATAATACAGGAAAGGTTTGAATCGATAAAAGCTAGAAATGAAGCAGAAAGAAAGGGTGATAATGCTGAGGTAGAAAGGCAAATTAAAAGAACAGACTATTTAAATTCATTGCTTGACGAGAAAACTAAAGATAGACTGGCAATCCAAATGGATCTCTATAGTAAAGATGCAGTAAAAAGAAAAATAGAAGAATTAAAAAAAGACCCTTTTTCAAAATTTAAATTTATTAGAGAACAAATAAAAATACTTGAAGAGGTTTTAGAAGAGTACAATAAAATAGAAACTTTAGAGGCTAAAAAACAATTTGAATTAAATAATAGAAAGAAACCAGGAAATATAAAGGTTAAAGATGAAGCCTCTGGATTAACTGTAGTTCAAAAAATTGAGCAAAGAATAAAAACTATTGCAAATATATCAGGACAAAAAAGAGTATTAAACAGATTAAATATATTTAAAAAGTCATCACTTCCTGAGAATTACAAAAATCTTGTAAATGCAGATTTAGAGTTGGTAAATGGCTCTACTGTTAAGATTAAGGATGTAATGGACATGTCTTTTAAAGAATTTAGTGACTTTGCTAATAATTTAAATACTGATAGTTCTGAAGTAGATACCACTGCTATAGATAATCAAATTGAAGAGGCAAAACAAAAGATAAAGAGCTATCAAAAGTTTGATAAAATTTCTGTAAAAACTGCTCCAAAAGCAGAAGTAAAAGCAGAGCCTGAAACAGAGGTAGAGGTAGAAGTTGAGAGTCCTGTTGTAGAGGAAGAGGAAACAATGACTGAAGACGAGATAGATGCCGAGCTAGAAAAAAATAAAAAAGAAGAGCTTGTTATAGTAAGAAAAATTGAAGTTCTTGACAAAAAAGAAGAGTCTCTAAGAGGAAAGCCAAGCAAAAAAGGGGAGTATAATAAAACCAAAAAAGAACTTGATGAACAGTTTAAATTATTAAAAGAATTAGATGAAGTATATTCTTCCCTTTTAAATAGGAAAAGAAAAATTTCTGAGAAGAAAACAGATAAGGAAACTCAAGAAGAACAAGAAGATATTAAAGAGTTTTTCAAGGATGAGTTAGATGAAAGTGTTGAGGGTGTTTCTCCTAACCTGAGTATAAACAAAAAGGGTAAGCCAGAGAAAGTAAATAAGAATAAGGCTAGAATAATTAAAATTGCAAAGGCTAGTGCTAGGTCTATTGCTAAGTTGCTTCCAGGAACAAGAATTGTTTTACACGAAACCAAGTCAGAATACTTTAAGTATACTAATACGGAGGGTAATGGTTATTTTAACCCAATCACAAACACCATACATGTCGACTTAACTAATGCCAAGCTAAGCACCGTACCACACGAGGTGTTTCATGCAGTGTTTTTAAATAAGCTAAAGACAGATGCAAAGGCAAGAGAGATGGCTATAAAGATGGTTGAGTCTGTTAATAAGACCCTTCCTAAAACAAGTAAGCTTTACAAAGAAATTGATGCCTTCAGTAAGCGATATACTGGTGAACAAGCACAGTTCCAAGAAGAAGAGTTTATTGCAGAACTTATAGGCTTGATGTCAAGCCAGGAGTTTAAAAACTACAAGCAACTAAAAGCTCCTGCTAAGTATGCGATTGTGGAGTTCTTAAAAAAGATAGCTAAGAAGTTTGGAATTAAACTAGGTAGTGAGTTCGGTAAGGATGACCAGAGTGTTATTGACCTTATAAATGTACTAGCCACTAAGACTGTAACAGGTGAGGAGATAACAGAACAGGATGTTGCTATATTAGATGGTAGTGTTAGTGGAGTTATAAATGGACAAGCAAGAAAGCAAGACTCTGTATTAACAAGTTTTACTTTAAAAAGGTTTCCTACTAATCCAAATATAAAGTTGTCTGAAGATACTCCTTTAAGTAACTTCAATCAAAAAAAATCCAATCTACTTGAGTCCGATAGAATGACAGGAGCTTTTATAGCTGATGTTGAAAATAACCCTGTATTCAAATTCTTTGGTGGGATATACTTCCCTCAAATAACAGGTAAGTGGTGGGCATCTAAAACTCTTTCTAAAGCTACTAGCATAGCTGAAAACATGAATGCCAATAGAGACAGTGATGGATATATTTATGCTACACCAATCATAATGAACCCAAATTCTCATATGAGTAACCAAGATATGTTTGAGACTGTGTGGGAGTTTATGAAGTTTGATTTAAGATCAAAGTCTAGCAAGGTTACTAAGAAGTTGTTTAATGAATACCTAACTAAAGCTCTTACATTAAAATCAGTAAACTTAACTGAGTCGGACTTAAATATAAAAAAGTCTGATAACATAGAGACTATGATTACCAAGTTAAACAAAGTGTTATTGGGAGATGACACAACACTTTCGTTTGAGAAAAGAAAGGCAATTATAAAGGCTATATTAGGAGACCCTAAAGTTACTGAAGATAGAAAGTTTCCAACGGCAGGTTCTATATCAGAAGTAGCAAGTAAGTTTGAAGAAGAAAAAACTAAACAGGCAACTAAGCTTTGGGATATAGTAATGCTGATGAGAACAAAGGGAACTTTATCAACAAAAATTACTCCTAAGTCAGATGAATTTTACCATAAGTCATATCCTGCAGAAATATCTTCAGACCAAGAAATAGAAGTTTTCTTTTTAGATGGAGCATATAATATAGGCACAACGTATCCTGAACTAACTCAGTCATCAGGAAAAGTTTTTTCATGGAAGGAATATTCCGAAAAACATCCATCAACGGCAATGGCATTATCTCAGTATGGTAGAACTGCTAAGTTATCAAAAGCTAGTGGTAATATAGTAGCACCTCCTCAGTCTCGTGAGCAGAAAGTTTATAGAGCAGGAGATTTAACAAATAAAGCAGAACCTATTTTTAGATTTGATACCAGAAGAGGCACTGGGCATTTTGGTACAGGGTTTTATTTTTTTAGTAAACAAAAGGATGCACAGGACTATGCAAAAAGAACAGGAACAAAAACATCTTCAAGGATTGTTACTTCTTTGAATTTAGATGATTATAATTTAGCTCCAGGAAGTTTAGAGTTACATGAAGAATTGAAGGGTATAAATAATGATTATTCAAATTTAACTTTTTTAAAAAAATCAAAAAATAATATTAGTGGTTACCGTATAGAAAGAGTGGCTAATATATTAGATATTAATGTATCTGATAGTTTACTTGAAAAGTATTCTAATTCAGTTACGAAAAAATTAAGAAATTCTTTAAACAAAGAAAGTGCTTCAACATTAATAATGAAATCTTTAGGTTTTGAAGGAGTAAATTCTACAGGTACAGAACTGGATAATGGCACATACGGTACTGTAATTTATGACATTAAAAAACCTCAGTCTCGTGAGCAGAAAAGTGTATCAGAGTTAGAGTCTAACCTAGAAAATAAATATAATGTTACATTAGACCTGTATCAGAATAAAGACTTTTTGGAGTTAGATAAAATTATTGTTACAGAAGACCAGAGAAACACTGGTGTGGGAAGCAATGTGATGAGGGAGGTTATAGACTTTGCTAATAAGAAGGGACTAACAATAGCATTGACTCCTAGTACAAGCTATGGAGCTACATCTATTGACAGACTAAAAGGCTTCTATAAAGGATTAGGGTTTGTAGAGAACAAAGGCATAAACAAAGACTTTACTACAAAGCAGAGTATGCTTAAATTACCTGAAGTAAAAGGTCGTGAATCAAAAATTCCTGTTACTATACCTGCTGACTTAGATCAGCAGATAGATGAACTAAAGGTTAGGATTGAAGCTGAGTCTGTAATAGAGTTTGAAAAAGAAAAAGCAGGTAAGGAGGCTTATACAGAAAAATTCTTTGATAACTACGAAGGATTAAAAGATGAACTAAAAACTCTTGAGTTATTAAAAGAAGGTTTAGTTCCTGCGTATGATGAAAGAGTAGCGTTATCTGAAAAGTTAAACGAATTAAACAAGCCTTTTATGAAAGAGGTTGGTAATGAGTTTTATCCAAGAGAAGGTACTGTAAAAAAAGGTAAAAAAATAAAAGAAGACAAAGATCTAGGAGGTATTTTTGAAGTGGATGCTGATGGATATCTATTTAGAGGGGTGTCGAAAGCTGACTTTTATAGAATTCTAAGCACAAGATTTATTGATACAGACCTTAGAGGAACTATCTCAGAAAAAGAAGGAATCAACTTAGCTCCAAACGCAAGCACTGCATTTAATTATTTACCTGAAGGTGTTGAGGGTGTAGTGATGGCTATAAAGGTAGATAAGGATATGGACCTGTTTATGATTGGTGCTGATGACTATGTAAGGTCAGCAAAACCTATACCATATCAAAACGTAAAAGTCGTAACCACTCCTAGTATTGAGGGTAGGTATTTAGAGATTAAAGACAATGCATTTTTTAAGCTTAAAGATTACCCTGTAAATCAAGAGGTTCAGACTAAACCTAAAAAAGAAAAAACAATTTACGACATAGCTGACAGTTACTACTATGGTAATGATGGATACTTTAACGCTAAACCTGCACCTGATCTTACATATCTCAAAAGAGAGGTGGAATCTGTTCCAGGAAATTATAGTGTTAAAAAGTCTGGAAATGGTGAATTATTTTTAACACAAAATAATAGAATCAAGAAAAATTTATCTAGACCAAAGGGTCGTGAGCAGAAGTCTACTCAGCAGATTATAAACGAAGGCAGGCAAGCTAACTTTAAAGAGTCTAGTATAAGAGACTTTTTAGTGCGTGTATTGAATAGATCAGCGAAAGAGGTAGATGAACTAATGAGTCTTGATAAAGACTTCTTAGAAGTAGTCCCTAAGAGTTTTACAAATATTAAAGGTGGAATCAAGGAAGGAACTAAACTATACAATAAAGTAGAAGCCTACAGAAAAAAGCTTATAAAAAAGAATAATAAATTAAAAGGTAACAAGAAGCTAACTAACACCCAGATAGTAGACAAGACTATTGAGTACCTACAGAAACAACCTGAGTATATTAACGAGGGTGACAAGTATACTGTAGGTAGCAAGAAGAAGGGTACACAGGAGACTCGTGTTAGAAAAGGTTTCTCTACGCAACAAGCCAGAATGTTAGCAGACTATACTAAGACTGCAGGAGTAAGACCTACTAACAATATGGGTGCTAAGATTCGTAAGGCTATGGCTGCCGTTAGACAAAAAGTAAAGGGTGCTAGAGACCTACAGAAGCAGAAGACTGCACTGAGAAACTTTATTCGTCAGTCGCTTCCTAAAGCATTGTATACTAAGAAGGATGCTATTGATTTAGTGAATAAAGTTAATGATGTTAATGCAGGTAACATTGAGAATTTAATGAAGGAGGTTATTGAGTTTGTAAACAAAACAAATGTAAAATCTCTTCAGGCACAGATAAAATCAATACTAAACAAAAAGTATTCAAAGGTAGAGTCTGGAAGAAAAAAACCAGTAAAAATATCTGACGATATAAGAAAAAGAATTGATTTTATAAACTCTATAATTTTAAATGACAAGGCAACTCCTGCACAGATAGGTGATGCTTTAGTAAATTTACAAAATAGATTCAATGAACTAGCTGCAGAGGTTAATCAAACTGAAGAAACTAGGAGTGAGATGGTTGACTTAGAGTTGGCTATGATGTATATCAATACCCTTCAACTTGAAGACACAAACGAAACTAAGGTAGAACAGTTAGACCAGATTGTTCAAACATTAAAAGAGATGATTGAGGATGGCAGGTCTCAGTTAAAGGAACAAATTAGAGAACAACACTTATACTACTTACAACAATTTGAGTTAGGGTACGAAGCAATTACAGGCAATAAAATTGACATGAATGACCCTGACGCTTTTGATGAGTTGAATAAAATGAAAAAGATTTTTGAGAATGAGAAGGCTAAAAGAGATACTCAGAATGTAATAAAAAGATTTTTAAGATCATTAAAAGAGGGTATAGATAAAAGAGCTTTTGCTTCTGCTGAAGATTTATTTTCTTTAATGGACCGACTAGATAAGTTGCCTGGAGAAATGTATGGAGGAAACCTTCAAGAAATGTTTACCGAAAGAATAGACGAGGCAACTAGATTATTTAAGGGAAGAATGATGCTTGTTGAGCAGTTGATTCAAGAACACTTAAAAGAAATATATGGTAAAAAGTGGAAGAAACAATCAAGACAAAATAGACTTGCAAAAGATACAGGTATAATGATTCAGGATGGTGTTCCATTGACTCCTAAGTCTCAAAATCAAATTGCTTACTTATACAATATGTATAAAGACCCTGCAAATAGAAAGTCTTTTGCTAATCCTGAAATGTATGGAATAAAAACCATTCCAAAAGATGCAACTAAAGCAGAAAGGGAGGCTATTCAGGCTCTAAATGAAGAGAATGCAGAAAGAGTAATGAATGAGATGATTGCTTTACTTGATCCAAATGTAAAACAAACTGCTGATTGGCAGGTTAATGAACTATATCCATTTCTGTACAATCACTATAACGATGCGTATAAGAAACTTTACAGAACTGACTTACCCTGGAATGAATTCTACTCAGGAACAATTTACAGGGAAGGTGTTGACCAGGAAGAGGCTTCCATATTAGACCTGCAAAACGCAGGAAATATTTACTCTACTGCCGTAGGAGCATCAGGGACAAAGGTTAGGCAGAATAGTAATAAGCCTATACAGACCATGGATATGATGGATGTGTTAAACACATACCTAAACCAGATGGAATACTTTGCTGCATATGGAGAGGTTGTTAGGGATATGTCTAAGTTGTTTAACAATAAATATATATCCGATGCAATAACTAAGATTCATGGTAAAGATGTATATAAGTATACACTAGCAATTATTGATAAAATTGCTTCTAGAGGTACTGCTGACTCTAGGGGTAATAGATTTATAAACGGAATGAATAACGTGTTCATACTATCAAGGCTTGCTATAAGTCCTGTTATTATGATTAAGCAGTTAACGTCTTTTATAACATATGCTAATGACATAGGTCCTTTGAATTACTTAAAGTATGCTGCAAAGAACAAGGTTGAAATGAGAAAGGTTTATAAGGAGATTAGAGATAACTCTGTATACATGAAGGATAGGCAACGTCAGAGTATAATGAGAGCAATTGAGACATACTCAGATGCTAATATGAAAGCGTTTGTTCCTGCAGGAACTAAAGACTGGATAGTTAACTTTGCTATGTGGACAACTAAGTTTGGTGATAAGTCTGCAATTTACATTGGAGGTATGCCAAATTATTCATACTACAAGGCACAATTTAAAAAGAAAAATCCGAATGCTACAGATCAAGAGGCAATAGATCATGCAGTTAGGTTATTTGAAAGAGACACCAAAAGAACTCAACAGTCTGGTGACCTTCAGGATAAAGATTATTATCAGACTAAAGATCCTTTATATAGAGGTCTTAATATGTTCTTGACTACACCTAAGCAGTATCTTAGAAAGGAGATTGTGGCTATAAGAAACCTAAACAGAAAGCTATCGGCATGGGATCGTAAGGCAGGCAAGGGTACAGTGGCTCAAAACCTTAGAACATTTTTAATGTATCATGTTATCATGCCTGTGTTTTTTCAATATGTAGCCATGGGACTTCCAGGAATACTTAGAGATGAAAGAGATGATGATAAGTTAGATTTGTTAAGGGCAGCTATTATTGGTAACTTAAATGCGTTATTTCTTGTAGGAGATTTATTTCAGATGGCAGGAGACTTTTTTACTAATAAGCCATGGGCAGGTAGTAATATAAAAACAGTAGGGTTATTATCCATTGCAGGTTCTTTAACTGAAAAGTTTGTGTATGCAGAAAAATTAAAAAACCCTGCAAAAAAAGCTGAGGCTTATCAAAAAGCATATTTAGAGCTTGCTACATTTACAAGTGTTCCTGCTCCAACTATTGCTAAGTTTGTGGAGAATTATGGAAACATAGGCAAGGATGGAGATATCGGTAAAGATATTCTAAGGTTATTAAACTTCTCGAAGTATCAAATAGAAGGTCCAGGAAAGGGAGGTAGACCTAGAAATATAAAAACTATACAGGAATTAAACGAAGAGTACGATAAAAAGAAGGCTAAAGAACAAAGGTCTATACCAAGTTCTGGTAGGCTTTTTGGACCTTCAACTAAAAGAAAATCAAAATCAGATAGATTATTTTAAGTTATGCCATTTAAAAATAAGAAACAAAGAAAGGCGTGTTACGCTAAGAATGATCCTAAATGGGACTGTAAGAAATGGGATTCTGAAAAGAAGAGAACCACAAAGATGAGACGTAAGAGGAAATAAAAAAGCCTCAATTAAGAGGCTCTTTAGCTATTAACCAGTTCTTGCAACAATTAGAAAATTACAATAACTTAAAACAAACAGAATTGATTAAGGCAAATATACTAAAATTTTTCTAAATCTCGTCTTTAAAAGTAGATTTTATATTGTTTAAGGTTGAAATAAGTTTATTTATATTGTATTCTGCTTCATTAAAATCTTTATCAACCAGGCTTTCATATATTTCGTTTGACTGGTCGTGTATATTATCCATTAGATGGTTTATATGTTTTACTCGTTGTTCATCTAACGGACTTATGATCATATTCCCATTATTGTTTCAGCATTTTTAATTTTAGACAAGTCATACTTTAATTTACCAACCCTTTTTTTAAGCTTTTGAATATCTACTTCTTGAGAAAATAATATATCTTTTGCATCTTTATATAAAATACCTTTATTTACAAAGCTAACATCTGTAGACCTCTTTAATATCTCAATAGATACGTAATACTTATTGTGAATAGTATTTAACTTATGTAAATCTATCTTTTGCAAGTTGTTTTTTTTAGCTACTGCTATAACTTTTTTTATTTCTTCAAATCTTTCCTGTAATAATTTAATTGGTTCTGTCATTTAATTTTAATTTAATTATTTTTTTTAATAGCTTACTTTTTTTCTTACCATTTGGTAATTTATCTAGCATTTGTTGTGCTTTCTGTATTGTTTTTTTAATATTCATCCTCTGTATACCTCTGTTTTAAATCCATGTTTTTCTAATTCTTTTAATCGATATATCTGTAACTCTGATAGTTTACCACCTTCTTTTTTTATCTCACTAAAAAGTATCTTTCCATCTGGGTGAACTGCGATAAGGTCAGGGATGCCGTTCTTATTAGTCTTGATCAGCTTAATAACATAGTAACCCTCTGACTCTAATTGTTTAATTCTCTTCCCTTGTATCCTCTGTTCTGTCATTGTCCCACTCTTCCTTAGTTATTACCATGTTTATAACCCAATCCCCGTTTTCATCAAACAAAGGCTTAGTGTAAGCAACCTTGCTTGCACTTACTTCGTAGGTGTCTTTAAGTATTATTGGCTTATTATCCATTGTATTTAATTTTGTGTTACACTACGTTTATTCAAACCGTTAGCATTAATTTTTCATCTCCCTTATTTCACGCAAGGCTTCGTCTCGTTTTTCTTTCCAATAATAGTACATAGTTCCCATCGCATCTTTATTCGGTTTATGCCACTCCATTAATTGCCTTGCTTCAGCAACCTTTTCTTTTAACTCTTGTAATATTTCGTTTATCATTTCCGTAATTTTTAAAGTGGTTTATTCTCCCAAAACTCTATCACTTTATCAAGTTCTTCTTTTAGTTGTCTAACTTCAAAAATATTCAACTTCATTTCTCGGTAAAAGAATTTTTTAAACCACCATTTGCTCGCCCAACACCTTACAGAAATTACAAATGGTAATCCATAAACACCACTATTTACTCCTGCTATGTAGCTACTTATTTCCATACCTTCTTTCTGTAAGGTTTTTGTCTTATCAAATTTTATTGTTTCAAATCGTTTCATATTTCAGTCATAATTTAAAGTTAATAAATCTTTTTTAAAGTGTTTCAAGGTGTAATCCTTTTTTTGGATTACTGATTTGTATATTTGCTTCTCTATACCATCCTTAGCAAACACCCAGTAAACTTTACTTAATTTGCTATCCTTGGTTGTCATTCGGTCACGACTCTGCCAATAGCTTGTGGCACTAAAATCGATATTGTAGTACACCAGAAACTCTGCGTTACGTAGACTGATTCCCTCTCGCCCACTAACAATCTGCAAGGCTATGGTTTTATCCGTAGAATTAAACTCTTCAAGCTCTGTACACAACTGGTCTCCGTAAACCTCTTTTAGTGCGTTTAACTCCTCCTTAAACTTATAGAATATTCCAACCTTTGATACGCAAAAGTTGTCATAAATAAACTTAGCCTTACTCAAGTCAAGGATCATGGAATTGCCACTCTCAAACTTTACTGTGCCACTATACATCTGATGAAGCTTCATCATAAGTTTTACTGGAGTATCTGCAAGTATAACATCATCCTTACCCTCGATAACTAAATTTTTTTTTAGTTTAGAACTTAAGCTATAAGTTAACTCATCCATCTCGACCTCCAAAACCTCTTCAACTATATCATTTTCAAAGCCTGCTTCTTTCTGAGTGAATCTAATTGTGTAAGGGTTCATCTTATCAACAATCGTTTCAAGTCCTCTAGAGTAGTCATTAATCATCATAGAGTTTATCATTCTCTGCTTTACATTCACATAGTCCTTTGCAAACTTATAGAAGCTTACGTACTCTCTAAATGGGTTGTTTGGAATCCCATACACCTGGTGATACATTTGACTGTACGACTCAGGTGTTGGTGTTCCTGACATCAGAATTACTTTACTCTTGTTCTTTTTGATTAACGCCTTAACATCCTTAGCACGTTTGTTAGGCTTGGGTATAGCACCTAAGCTATGAGCCTCGTCAATAACAACGATGTCCCACTTAATATTCTGTGGTAGCTTATGCATGCTCTCGTAGTTTATAGTAAACAATATAAAAGATGCAGGACACATAAGGTCATAGTCACCAACGATTGATGATATGGCTTTCTTTTTAGTGAGAAACAATACGTGTTCAACACCCATCTGATCAGCAATACCTAGACTTGTTAAAGTCTTTCCAGTCCTAACCTCCATTGCTAGGTATAAGAATCCATTGTCTTTTAGAATTTCAGTTCCTCGACTGATAATATTCTTTTGATAGTCTCTAAATTCAATCATCTTAAAATATTTTACCTTGAACTTCTAACTCTTCCTTACCTCTGAATCTAATCCATCTACCATCTCTGTCTCTACCCTCTTCTGGGTTACATTCAAACTTATAGTTAGCATAAGCAACGAGCCACTTGTAGAACCTATTTCTAGTTATAGACATCTTCGCTTTTGGACCATAGTCAGGATACTCGGATGTAAACTCAATATATAAAGTCTGCTTGTAGTTCACTCGATTCTTTGTAAGCAGTGGATTATCCACCTCACCTTCAATAAGTCCACACCACTCTATAAACTCATGGCTTGTATCAGCACCTAGGTTTCTAATCTTTTGATTTACTGAATGTGACTTTATTAGTGAATTATTTAAGTATAATTGTAGATTTTGAATCATGTAATTGTCAAACTTGCACCACTCATCGTCATCCCAATCTCCAAACATTAATTTACCAAACTCATCTAATGGAGTATGGTTCTTGTTATAGTGCTGACTGAGCTCTACCTCCCACTTTCTACGAGCAAATGAGTTGCCACTTCCTTTTATTGCGTAGTTAGTTGTTATAGCTATTTTAGGAGACTTACTAAATGGTATTGATATCGCATCTCTATTTTTCTTTTCTAGAGTCATTCCTTCAGTTACCACACTAAACAACCTCTCAAAGTCGAAATACTTTTTAACGTCATCGAAAACAAGAATCTGTGTATCTGCCGACACTAATTGGTAGGCAAAAGACTTCTCAAAGGCAAAAGATTTACCATCGATCGTAACAACCTTTTTCATTTGAGATATTGCCTTCATGAAAATTCCTTTACCAGTGCCTCCCTCTGGGTTGTCTGTAATAACCTCATCGTTTAATATAACGGCAGGACAGTAAGACAAGTTCTTGTGAGCATGAAGAAGAAATCCAATGGTGCTTTCCATTGTTTTTATTTTCTGAGATTCCTTCTCACCTCCACATATATTTTTTATGAATGTTTGATAAGTACATTTTCCAACCTTACAAATCTTGAATTTTCTGCCGATAATATGGTCTCTCCAGACATATCCATCTAGGTCTCTGTACTCAATTATCCTTACATTATTTTTCTTTATCTCTACTGCACAATTATCGTAGTATAGGTATGAAGTATCTTTGGTGTCTTCGGTAAAGAATATATCAATTGTCTCAAGAAGAGTAAGAAACTCTTCCCTAAAAAAACGGACTGAATCTGCAAAGTAGTTGTATACACTAATATCATCAAGAGTAAGTAAATGTGAAAGAACAAAATCTTTTATTTCTTTTTCAGATGTATGATCAACTAGGTTACTTTCCCTTCTTACAAATACATAATTTTTACTTCCCTCTGGACAAAACTTACTAAAACCATTATCTTCTAAAAACCTTTTAAATTCTATGTGAACAATCTTAACAACACCCTTCTCACTTTTTGTCCAAAATATATATTTACTTAACTCGTCTTCCTCTTTACTTATAACGGCATTAATCACATCGCCACCAACTGCCGTATCTTCAAACTGCTGACGAATCTCTTTTTTTGATACCCCCCTTCTAAGGCTTTGCTTTATCTTGCTTATTGCCACATCATCTTCATAATACTTTGTTCCAAAGTTCTGACGATTGGAATATGCTGAGTCTATAGTTCTCTTGATTTCTTTCTGATTAAAGTCTTTAGTGGCATACTGATTAAGAATGTATCCTGCTAGTGATGGCTGAACACCATAGTCATTGAATGCCATAGCAAGTATGTATACATTTTGATTTCTCTGACCTTCAGTCATTGGATATTTTTTAGTCCACCATTTAACTAATATCTCTACAATCTTGTTTTCATCGGTAATTGGAATGGTTGGCGAATCTGCTGAGGTAAACTCCTTGTACTCTACTTCTGCAACTTCATCCCAAACAGAAGAGTTCTTGTTTAAAAACAATAAAGGATCATAAGACTCGTAACATACCCTACTCACATTCTTGCATGTCTTGTCAAAATACTTTGACTCATAGTAGTTTTCTAGTGCTATAAAGTAGTTTACATGGTTATCAACATCTTGAGGTATCTTAACCAATACTTTTAATCCATTGCCACTAGGAGAGACAAATACTGAATAGGTGTATTTATCCTTAGTCAGTTTTTGTTTAGCCTCAAGCATTAATTTTTTCTTCTCATACCCATCAAAGTCTAAACAGATAAATCCACTATGCTCAATCAAAGATGAATCTTTTCTATTAGTAAATGTGCCACTGAAACATATAGCAGGTAAATCTTTTTTTAATTCATTTCGTTTCTTTTTGTCTGTCTCTTGCCTAATGCTTTTAACTAACTCTTTTGTCTTACCATCCTTAATTCTGGTGAGTATATTTTCGATACTCACATAGAACG
>Ga0222716_10000333_pt1 | contig 39781 bp, 20 predicted proteins | sample C33_13DmetaG_FD_165044 | JGI IMG/M metagenome (GOLD analysis project Ga0222716, IMG submission 165044) | Estuarine water microbial communities from San Francisco Bay, California, United States - C33_13D | ecosystem: Environmental > Aquatic > Marine > Unclassified | place: USA: California... | reverse complement strand
ATTGTCCTGTAAATTTTTGTGCTGAAAATTCTCTAGTCGCTTGATCAAAAATCTTAATTGTTGTAGTAGGACTAGTCTGAGCGTATATGTCACCTGTTACATCTCCTATAACATTGCCGTGTACATCGCCAACTAACTCACCTTTTAAATTTTCTGACCAAATATTTTTAAATTTACGTGATTCCAAACCTAAGTTAACTACCCCGGTTGCTCCAGGATATATAGTATTGAAACTATCTGTATCACTAACAAATGCTTGTTCTCTACTAAATGTTAAAAAGTCTAATTTATCAGTTGAATTACTTGGATTGCTTGACGAAATTACAATTTTACCATTAACTTGATTTTCAAGTGCTGGATTTTGATCACTGTTAATATAAATTTTAAGTGCTTTAACTGGATTACCAACAGTAAAGCCAACATCAGCAAATGATTGTTGTGTTATAAATCCTTCTGTACCGTCTGTTCTAACAAAACGTGTTTGATCTAGCCCGCCTAATTTTTCTGCGTTACTTGCTGTACCGAAAAATCTAAATCCAGCACTATCACTAATACCAGTTGTGCCATTAACACTGTTTAGTGTAATACCTTTTTTGATTTGACGACCTGTTTCACTGAAACCAGCTAGTGTATTATCATTACTAAGGGTAAAATCATCATCATTACTAAACACTGCTGTTGTAATACCACCAACAACTGCTCTAAGTATTACATGCGAAGTGTTATTATTGTCTTTAACAACCTCTGTAACAATCTGTGAAGTACCAAAACCAGGTGCGCTTTGTGGACCAATTAAAACAAAATTTGATCCATTCCAAGCACTTAACTGATTAGTTTGACTATCAAACCAAAGATCGCCTTGTGATAAACCAACTGGCGGACTAGCTCCAATTTCAGCTCCGCTGGCGGTTCTAAATCGCTGTCCATCGTAGAATTTTAATTTTAAACTGTTAGTGTCAAACCAAACTTGTCCTTGAATTGGCTTTTCTGGTTGTACACTGTTTGAAAAACTTTCAAGTAGATGTAAAAAGTTTTCATTTTGAACTTCACCATAGCCGCTATAGTTTCTTCCAACTAATTTAATATCAGTTGTAGTGTCAATAGTACCGTCTGCTACGCTTACTAAAAATGTTCCGTTATATTTGTCTACTTGATATGCCATGTTTTTCCCGCTCTATACGTATTTATTCAAACGTCTTTAACGCTTCAGCTTGTGCTTTATCATCATCTGTTGACACAAATGTATAAGCATCGCTGTTTGTTGAGTACGCTGTTATTTTTTCATCTAAATTAGCTTTTGCAGCATCAATAAACGCTTTCATTGCCGTAAATTCTGGAGTGTTAGGCACATCAGATGCGTCTAACATTTCAATAATAATGTTAAGTTGTTTATGAATAGGATATTCTTGAAGTATCTTGATATTAGTATTATACTTAAGAGTTGATTCGTTTACAACTGGCTTGTCACTTTTGCTTTGAACACTACCAGTATCGTGGTCACCATGCCAATAATCACCATTTTCGTTATCCATTTCAACTACTTTAATTTGAAACTTTTCAGTATCAATATAGTCTGTACTTTGATCTTTATCCATCATGGCAACGAGAACACCATTGGACTTCATAAAGATTAATTTTTTAGTTTCTATCGCCATATTATGCTCCCCATGCCAGTACTAAACTGTACTTTGGTCTTTCGTCTTGTCCTATTTCTGTTACCTCATGTTCTAAATCAATTGGCATATCAACAACTGCTCCTGGTTTTTCGTCAATTAAGTAACTGTTGCCTTCTTTATCGTACCATTTGAAATGAGGTTTGTCACTTTGTAAGAATATCAATTTAAATTTCCAATAACTTCCGATTGAATCTTTATGGCGTGGTAGATAGTCACCAGGATCATACCTATTAAGAGTAACACTCTCAACAAATGTTCTATCTTCTGGAATGGTTTTCCAAATAGTATCAAGTAAATCTTCTGGCATGTTTATATGAAACATACTTTTCATATTACTTTTTCCATACTTAGTTTTAAATTGAAACTTATCGCCATCAGTTCTTGTTGAAAACTTATCTGAATATTTTTCAGCTAGTTCAACTATTTCGCTTGGATTCGAACAATAATTTTCTATAAGATTAACCTGAGACATATACCCAACTATTCCCCGCTTGGTTAACTTCGTAAATTAAATTGTTATTTCTTGTAGGATCAGAAACTGTTGTAGTGATATTCACCCCACTAACAGATGTATAACCAATCCAACTAGCATAAGTTAATACTCCTGTAGATGAAACATTCTGTCTAGTACTTGCTACATGAGCTCTTGTTCCTACTTCGAAATTACTCACTGGTGCTAGTGTATTAAGCATGTTGGCAACCGATCCTGGCCCATTGGTAGTTTCGTTTAAACCTCTAGTATCTAAACTTAAGAAAATTGTTCTACTTCTAATTGCTGTGTTAACATACTGTACTGTTGCCGCATGATCATTCAGCGTAGGTTGTGCTGTAATTGTTAAATTACCAACCATAGTATCACCAGTCTTTGCTACTCTCGAAGAATCAATTACTGTAACATTTTGACTTCCATCGAACACAACTCCATTAATTTGTGGTGTTCCTGCTAGTTTTGAAGCGGTATCTGCGTTACCGTTAAAGGTACCGTACCAGTCCTTGGTGTTATTATTGTACGCAATACTGTCGTCTTGTGCGTATATATCACCTTTAACATCTCCTATAACTCTATTAACCACTGTCAAAGTGTCTGTGCTTACATTTGTTATTGTAGCATTTGTACCGGTAAAAGTTTTAGTGCTGGCTTCATAAACATAATTGTTAGCACTATCTAAAATATTTCCTTTTAGGTCTCCAATCAATGTACCATTTAGCTCGTTGGTTAGTTTGTTAACCATTGTTAAACCACTATCACTAACTACATTACCATTAAGAGTACCTTCAATTGTATCAGCATACATTTCTCTTGAATGTATTTCTCTGTATCGTTGTCCTGAAGAACCAATGTTAAATCTATTACTTGTACCTGGTAAAAATCCTACATTTGAAAATATAGCAATGTCATCATTTACATTGCCTGTCTTTACTCTTACTCTAACGGTATTACCTAAAGAATTTTCAATAACTGCTTCGTCACCGTTGTCAATAGCAATTCTTAAATCGCCATCTGTACCAACAGTTAAGCCAGCATCATCATAAGTTGATCCGCCTGGTGCTCTTAGTACGAAGTTATTAATATCTAAACCAGTAAATCTTAAAGTGTCTCCGGCTGTTCCCCAGAATCTATGATCACCTGTTGTAACACCGTCTGATCCAGTATTAACTAATGTAATACCTTTCTTAATATTTGTAAACCCTGTAATACTTTCAATAGTTCCAATAACAAAATCATCATCGGATATAACACCAATTACTGTATTATCAACTACAAGTTTTACAATAGCATGAGCAATGTTACTATCATCACGAATTACAGCAGAAGTTAATTTTGTTTCAGAAAACCCTGTTGCTCTTTCTGGACCAATTAATTCAAAATCAGATCCATTCCAAACACTAATCTGTCCAGCAGTTGAGTTATACCAAAAGTTTCCAACATCTTTATTTTGTAGTCCAGTTGGAGGTATACTGCTTACATCAGCAATAGCAAGTCCTCTCCACTGATTATCTGTACTTCTAAATTTAATTTTGTTATTTAGATCGTCATACCAAATTTGTCCAGGTATGCTTTTTCTTGGTTGAGTATCACCTCTAAAACTTTCGAGCAAGTGTAAGAAATTTTCATTTAGGATTTCGCCATATCCTGCGTAATTTTTACCTACAAATCTTAAGTCAGTTGATGATGTATCGACTGTTTGATCAGGTACTGTTGTTTGTAGTACACCGTTGTATCTGTTTACGTTATATGGCATCCTTCGCTCCGTTACCTAATTGCCTTTGCGGCGTCTTCTCTTTGTATTTCTAAAGAAACATATTGTTCTTCAGTTAAACTAGTTGTAATACCTAACTTCTGTTCTCTAATGTGTCTAAGAACTTTCCAGTCAGTACTACGTAAAAATTCTAAGTTTTCAATATTTGCTTCAGCATCTGCTTTTTCTTGTAGTTCTTCAGCGGATTTTGATGTTACTGATTTTGTATCAACATTAAAGTAATGGTTACCTGCTTCTAATAATTTCATATTATCATCTGAAATTTCAACCACTTCAATACTGCTAGGCACATTTGGCCTGTAATTTAATATTGATGTTACTTCACTATTTTCTATACAAACGTAATACATATTAACTCCAAATCGCCAACCAGTTTGCGGCTGGTGTACTTCTCTGTTCTGTGTTTTGTACATAAACTCTAATTCTATCTCCTAGATTAGACCATATACATCTTAAACTATCGTTACCATCAACACCGCCGGCATAATGAATTACAGCAATACTAGGTATAAATGCTATAAGATCTGCCATTGTTTTACCTGCGGGAGGAAATACATCAAAATTATTTCTACTGTTGTTGAAACTTCCTACTTGATTTGTAAAACCAGTTGTGCTATACTGTGTATTGCCATACGTAATTGTATAAGCAGGAGGTAGTTGAGCTAGTACGCTTTGTTCCGTTGCTGTATCTCTAGCATCTACATACTGTTTTGTTGCGGCTTGTAAACTTTGTGTAGGATCTTGATGTAATAATAGTGTACCTAACAATATTCCGCCGGAAAGCGGAAGTTTAGTTAGATCTTGAATTGTAATTGGACCACTACCATCAAACGGTACATTATTAATAGTTGTTGGTGCTGTAAGTTTATTAGCACTTGAAGCATTTCCATTTAATGTTCCATTGAATGTTCTTGTAACTTCATCATAAGCAACACTTGTATCTGTGTTTTGTATACTTCCTACTAATGTACCAGTTACATTACCTGTTACAAAACCTGTTACGTTACCTGAAACATTACCTGTTACATTTCCAACTACTGGTCCTGTATGTGTTCCTGTTACATTTCCTGTTACATTCCCAACTAATGGTCCTGTATGTGTTCCTGTTGAATTACCGTTTAAATCTGCTGTAATTGTATTTGCTCTAAAATTGCCTGCGCTATCTCTTGAAACAACAGTATCGCTTACATCATTCGCTGTAGCATTAACTGACCATGTGGTAGAATTTGTACCATCAAAGTTGTTTCCTGTTAAGAATGTTCCAGCAATTAAAGGATTGGTAGTACTTGATGTAACTGTAATATTTTGACTTCCATCAAATGCTACTCCGTTAATATTTCTCGGAGTTTGAAGTGCAGTTGCTGTATCGGCATTACCGTGTAATGCTCCTTTTAGGTAAGTAGCAGAATTTAAATTTATTCCTGCGTCTAAATTTGTAAATCCTGGAATGTTGTTTACAGTATATGGACTATCTGTTACAATAGCAATAGTGGTTCCATTCACTGTTATTCTAATAGCAGGATGTGTAGCACCTTGATCGTCTGTTAGTTCAGCACTAATAGCTCTTGTAGGACCATTATATCCAGGTACATCTTCTGCTCCTACAAATACAAACTGATTACCATCATATACATGAAACTTTTTAGTACCTGATTCTAACCAAGTATCGCCTGTTGAGGGTGAAGTTGGAGCGGTCGCAGTTACTTCTGTTCCGCCTACCAATAACCATTTAGTACTATCGTAAACTTTAATTCTATCAACATTAGAATCATACCAAAGTTGACCTTTAATAGCTTTTGGCGGAGCACCAACTCCAGCAAAATTTTCTAACATCCATAATGCGTTCTCGTTTTGAATTTCACCATAGCCAGCAAAATTTTTACCAACAAGTCCGATACTTGTAGTAGAGTCTAATGTACCATCTTGTAGTACTACTAATTGATCTCCGTTAAATTTGTTTATCTGGTATGGCATGTTTTCTCTTCCATTATATCATATTTACCGTATTATGGCCTAATAAAGTTTACTAGTCCTGTTAAAGGATCTGTTGGGTTTGTTTGGTCTTCAACTAATCCGCCTCCAGGCGCAACTACCCAAGCAGTTTTACCTGTGTTTAACTCATATGTTGTTATACCTCTAATAGGATACAATCTAGGAGGTCTCTTAGCACCTATTGTATCAGCGTCTACTTCTCTAATTACACCAAACGTTCCTGTTGGTCCGCTAGGTGTTTCGCTACCAACAACATCATACAGCGAAGTAGTTGTTAATGTAGGAGATACTGAATCAATATTGCTTAATACATATCTTACCGTGCTAATACGTATTCTAGTTCCTGCTTCATATTCTGCTGGAGGACAAATTCTTAAAAGTTCAGTAGCAATTTCATTTGCTGTCATTGGGTTTTCTTCGTTTGGATAGTAACCCGTAATATCCATTGAAAACGGAATACTTCTTTTTCTTACATAATTTGTCACATAAGATTTAGTGGTTGCTTCAGACCTTTCTGTAACACTTAAATTATCAAATGCTTCTGCTGTTTGATTAATATTAGTTTCATTAGTTGTAGCAAGTCCTGTAATTTTAGGATTTGGTGTTCCTACTAATACAATGTTACCTCTCGGTTCAATCTTAATGTCTGTTGGGTTAGCTGGATCTCCATTTGAGTAAGGAGCACTAACACCGTTGTTGCTAATAATATTATCGTTAACTGTAATATTATCAACATTCATTTCAATTTGATTACCAAAAGAGGTTAAACCTGGAGCACTGTTAACAATCGCGGCAAGTTCTACACCGTTACCTGTATCATATAAAACATTTGCTCCGTTGATTTGATATCCTTTTAACGCAGGAATACTAATATTTTCTGAAAATTGCCACGTGTCTGTAGCATTATCCCAAGTAATAGTGTGATCGGTATTTCCTTTTAGTGCTATACCTCCACCGTCGGCTAATAAGTCTGTGGCCGATCCCGAACTCGGTACTGCTAGTTCAATTAACTTATCTTCAACTTGAACGTTCTGTGATTGGATTTCTAAAACAGATCCTGCTACAGTAAAGTCTCCGTCTACAACAAGACTTCCTCCAATTTTAACAATGCTGTTTGGTAGTTGATCGTTAAGTTTAATTGAATCTTTGTTTTGCTCAGTAGGATCGTTTGGAGTTACAACAATAAAGTTAACGTTGGCTCCATTCCTTCTGCCTCTTACTGTAATTTTTTGATTGTTTGTTGTGTTCAATAAGAACAAATCGCCAGCACCTTCTGAACCTAGCTGTCCATTAGTTGCTTCGCCGAATCTTAATCCGCCTGCTGTTTGAATAGTAAGCTCTTCTGTAAAAACATTTGCTTGATCTTTTTTAGCAAAAATATCAGAACTTAAACCACCTAGTGCTTCTGCGTTAGTTGCTACACCTAAAAACTTGTGAGTTTGTTTGATTGGGTTGTAACCAATCTTTACAGATGCTTGATCAAAATTTGGAATAGCAACACGTGGCGAAAATTCTTGTTTACTATAAAATCCTACTCTATCTCCGCCTACATAAACTGTTGAGATAGTTCTATTGTTTCCGTTTGAATCTTCTATATCCTCTACAACTACACCACTTACTCCTTGAGAAATTTTGTAGTCAGGACCAATTAAATAATCTGCTGTTCCATCATAAAAATACAGTTGTCTTGAAACGATGTTAAACCAAAAATCTCCTGAACTAATATCTAAGGGTCTTTCTGTTGCTAAAGCAGATGTTCCAACAGACTTCCATTCATTTCCGGAATAAACTTTTATTCTATTTTCTGTAATGTCATACCATAGCTGACCAGTTAGAGGAGCAGAAGGCTGAGAATCACCAGCAAAGTTTTCAAGCATTTTAACAAGATTTTCATTAATGTATTCACCGTATCCACTAAAGTTTTTTCCAACTAGTGTAATATCAGTTGATGCTTGATCTATTTGCCCGTCGGATACTGTTGCTATTGCTGTTCCGTCTGTTCTATTAATTGTATATGCCATTTATACTTTGCTCCGTTAAACTCGTGGTAGACCACTTCTAATAATATAGTTCATTGTAATATATGGATTCATTACTCCAAACGGTCTTCCAACAAGTGAATCTGGTTGTCCAGGTGTTCGTTTGTTTTCATTTGCAATTCTAACTAAACCACTTGATCCCATTTTTTGACCACCGTTAGTAACTGTGCCTGATTTTAATCTTGTATTTGCTATACCTGTACCACCAATTTGTGTAGTTGGGGCAAAATCGTTTGGTGTAGTTGAAACTTCATTTATAGCGTAAAACTGTGATCCACTTACTGTATTTGTACCAGTACGACCTTTCATATCGTGATCGTGATCTGGAATATTATATTGTTCAATTACGTAAGCATCATCACCACTATAAGCACCTAATAAACTTGCTTCAGCTTGATCTACTCTTGGTGTAGATAGATCTTGAATAGCATCATACTGCCCTGTTGGATGCGGAATTTTTTGTCCGCTATTCATGTTCTGTTTACCTAATGGAAAACGTCCTCTTAAATCTGGTACTCTGAATGACGGTTGAATTGTACTATCGATTGTTGACTGTAAACTGCCTTTTCCTTGTACATCATTATAGGTGTCACCAATTACTGTGTACAGATCTCTAAATCTATATTGTTCGTATTCTGTACCATCACATAACAAGTAACCGTCTGGTATATTTGTTTGATCGCCAGCGTAAGGAATTACTGTTCCGATAGGAACACTAGCATCCCCTAAGAAAACTTCTCGTGTTGCTTTTCTTAGTCCGCCTGTTCTACTGTAAAATAAAATTTCGTCATTTAAACTAACACTACCTGCGCTAGGTTTAGTCGAAATAATATCTGATGTAAGTTCTGTTTGGAATGTTTTATTTAGGTTTCCTGTACCATTAAAGGATATGACGTTTGAAGAAACATCACCTTCCATCTTAAAGTTTGTGGCAGATTTCAAGGATGTTGCTGAGTTAGAGTTACCGTCAATATCTCCACTTAATGTGCCTTCAACTGTATTAGCAATAATCTTATTAGCATAAATTGAGCTATATTTGTTATTAGCTTCGCCGATTGTTTCAGATCCAGTTAATGGTTTAATAGACTTGGTAATTAATGATCCAGAAGATAATGTTATATCTCCTCCAACATTAATATTTTTTGCTACACTTAGGCCGCCCTCTGTTCTAATACTACCGCTTTGTAAATTTGTACTTTGAGTTTCAGATGTAATAATTAAATCACCTGTAGATTTAACAGTACCAACAATGTCAAGCGTTTCACTTGGATTTAGATTATTAATACCTACTTTAGTTTCAATAACTCTTAGTACTGTAGACGGAACACCAAACGATCCTGTTCTACTTGACTGTAAATCAATACTTGCTCCAGGTGTACTATTATAGATAACAGCGTTAGCATTTTGAACACGAACGTTCATGTTGCCATTTGTTCCTACAAACAAGCCAGCATCGTCTCTAATGTTAAATTGTTTTTGGATTGTACCAATTACATCTGTTCTAATAAAACTAGTTGAAGGAATTGTATCGCCGCCTACAACTAAACCTTCGGCCGCCGAAGCTGTTCCAATAAGTTTTGGAAATACTTGTTCTTCTGAAATATCTGTTCTAGTTGTAATATTAATACCAGCTTCAATGCTGTTGAATCCTTGGATTACAACTTTTGGTGTGAAACTGTCTTTGGAAATAATAGTTACTGGAATATCCTGAGAATAAAATATAATAACTGTTCTAGAAATATTATCAATATCAAACAAGTTTTCAACTAACGGTCCTGATTTAGTTCCTTCACTAAACTGTGGTCCTACTAAGACCCAAGTAACCCCAGACCATAGATATAATTGCTGTGTTGATGTATTGACCCATAAATCGCCAAGTGCGGCACCTTGTGGTTCATCTACACCTGTTCTAATATTTGATGTTGTTTTCCAACTTATACCGTCGTATACAAAAAGTTTATTTTCAACGCTGTTGTACCAAAGTTGTCCAATTACTGCTTGTGAAGTACTAGGTGCTACATCACTAGCAAAATTTTCTAGTAGATGTAAAAAGTTTTCAGCAATAATTTTACCGTAACCAGTTTGGTTACGACCGGGAATAGTTACACTTGTATCAACATTTGAAGTATTATCAAATATCTCTAATGGTTCTGGATGGAGTGTATCATCTGTAAAATAAACTTTATACGACATTATTATACCTCAGTAAATCCAGTTAGACTCTGTATTCTAACTGTGTAATCAATTTGTATCAATCTGTTCAATGATTTTTGAACAGGGTGAAATACAACATGTGTTAACAACTTTCCTGTTGATGCTTTTAAACCAAGTTCATCGAATACATATTCACCATCCATATCTACTGAATTATCAAATGCTTCTTGGCCTTCTGGCTCACCATAATCTAACAAACAACTTACAACAACATCACTATATGTTGCTCCAGTGACATGACGGACTTCCATTTTATTTCTAGTGTTGTCAGTATTTGTGGCAGAATTTTGATCAACAACTTTAGTATATGTTTGATTGTACAAACTGCTGTCTGTACCATTTGTATTTGGTGTTAGATATGTAATGAGTCCTGTGGGATCAACTACTGTTCCTCCATTACCAAAGCTCATTTCTGAAATCCATCCAACGCCTTGATTTGACAAACTTTGTGCCATTGCTACACTAATGTTTTCATAGTGAATAGCATTGCGTTTGTCTACATAAACTTCTTTAGTTTCAGGGTCAAATATCTTAATGTGCCCTTCAATATGAAACCCGCCTTGCTCGTCGGGCTTTTTATTTTCTGTTTGATTTTGTGTGTTTTCTGCCATATCCGTCTCTTCGAGTTTGTTATCTCTCATTGTATTTATTCGGGTAATTCTGTGCTACTATTTTGTAGGAATCTTGCTATTGCTGATGTTGCTTCACTTAATGAAGTACCATCAGATACAGTAGTTTCCCCTCTATCGTACCAAGTTTTACCTGTTCTCCTAATAATAGTAATGCGTGTTCCTGGTGCCACAGCACTAGTTAACCTTACATATTCATTTATGCCATCTACAGCAAATTCAGCGTCATACTGAACATCACCTTCAGGACTGATTGATGCTACTGTTGAGTCGTACAGTTTAAACGCATTTTTGTTTAATCTTCTTCCTCCAACAAATACTTCAATATCATCGCAACGTCCGTAACCTTGTGGAATATCAGAAGTAAACGATGTGCTTGTGTTAAATTCTCCGCCTTTTACAGGAACAAATTCTAATGGACCTACTAATAAACTAGAACCATCTGACACAAAATCAAATTTTTCTTGATTATCGTTATAAGGTAACGTTTCTGTGTATCCTGTATCAACTACTAAAGTACCAGATTCGTGTAGTGTTCTGATGCTTGTTCCGTATAATCCTCGTCTAATGTTCTGTAGTTCGTTTCCTGATTTATTCAGGTATTCAATTTTTTCTCCATTTATGCTTACAATGCCAGGTTGTCCTGAACTTGGATTAGGTAATCCAGAAGCATCATTAAGTTTAATTACTGTATCATAGTAATATAAATCTTGTGCTAGAGAAATATTAACTAATTGATATCTATGATAACTGTTTCTGTTTAAAACATCTCTATGTATTTCATAACTTAAAGGAGTGTTATAAATTTTGTTACTGTATGTCAATGTTTCAATTATATCAGTTTCTAAAGTACTGTCTTTTAGATAAACTGAATTATTTGCTCCGCCAATATAAAAGTCAATACCGGCAGTTAATCTAACACCGTTTTTATAAACCCAAACATTTGAAATATTTCTTACACTTCTTTGTAACTTATAGCTATTTTGATTACCTTTATATACATCTCTTACGATATCAACTTCAGTATATCTTGTAAACCAAATTACATCAATATAATCTCCTGCTTGTATTGTATACAGCGGTGAAAATTTAATTTTGCCATCGACTATTTCGTAATTTGCGTCTTTGGCGTTTTCAATTAAAACAATATCACCTTTGTTTAATGATTTTAATAATCTTACTTCATTATCGGCACCGTTAAAGTTATAATCTACAGCATCTCTTAAAAGTTCTCTGTTGACAAAAACTTTGATTTTGCTTGGAATAACTGTGCCTGAGCCAATCTCAGGATCGTTGTTAAGTGTAATTACATCATTTCCATCATATACAACGTATGTACTATCAATGGTTTTTAGTAATGACCCATTATACTCAACAATAACATTTGAAGTATCAGACGAAGCTAGTGATTCAAAAAATTGAATTGGATATTCTCTAGTACCTGCTGTTAAATTAATTCTTTCTTGATTAATTCTAACAATACTATCTGCTTGTCCACTTTCTTCTGATAAAACAACTATCTGAATTAATGAATTGTTTACTGGAGGGATACCAAATTCTATCAAAGTATTATCTGATTCATTAACAACGCCATTGCTGTTTACAAAACCAACGCTTGTTACTTCTCCATCTATAGTAGCAAAAACTTTTCCTGTAGAACTAAAAGGAGCACCTGTTAGGAAATAACGTGTTTGCCCGTCACCGGTAAATTCTCTCACATCAAGCAACTCAACACCGCCTACTCCTAAAGAAAATACTTCAATAATATCTAAATTATTAGGAGGGCTAATAAATCTTATTTCGTTGTTCTTATAATCAACAGTATAATCTACTTGTACTTCTTTTAAAACTTTGTTAACGTACACAAGCAAGTTAGCGTTTTGTAAAATATGCTGATCAATTTTGTAAGTCTGCTGTGTTCCGTCTGCTGTATAAATTCTAGAAAGAACTGCCGGAGCACCAAATCTATCTGTATGGAAAACTCTGATACTTAGACTTTCTAAAACTTGACCTGGAATATTTTCCTCTGGTGCTGGAACTTGTTCCGGACTAATAAACTTTTCACCATCAATTACAATTTCTTCTGGTAAGATACCAGTTGCTGTTGAATAAGGATTAGATCCAAGCAATGTTCCGCCGCTCACTTCAGCATCTAGATAATTTGCTGACTGTATATCAATCGAACCATCACTTTCAATAGGACGGAAAATTAATACATCGCCATCATTAATGTATATTCCCTCATCTGGTATAGGAATATCAATTACATTAGTACTACCATCACCAACAAACGATGGCATAATAGCACTTTCATTGGTTTGTTGTGCTGTACCAAAATTAGGATCGTCTAGTCTTGTAGTATTAGTATCGCCTTTTCTTCTAATATAGATATTATAAACTTTTCCAGACTCTGGTATTTCAGGTAACACAAATGAATGTGTACTTTCATCTGCGGCAATGTAAAAATCTTTACTGTTACTTTCTGCTGTATCCCAGCCTTCAGTAAACCAAGGCAATGCGTCCCATCCTGCGCCAACTGAGAATGTAGCACCTTGTACAATTACTCCGCCATAATCCATGCCTGTAACTAACTGTGAATAATCAGTAGTAATTTCGCCGCCGTTGTCAGGAACGTCTTTATCAATACCTAACATTCCATCAGTTGGTTTATAATACTTGTCAATTCTGTTTAAGCTATCAAGTATTTCATCATTCTTTTCATATCTAATAGTAATATTAGATCCTTCTGATGCTGGCGTAAGTAGGGTTAATCTTCCTTTAAGTACAGTTAATCCATTCACTAACTTAGTAAACAGTGTAATTGTATAATCACTAGCAAATTGTTGCTGATTATCTACAAAAACTGTGATAGAACTCTTGTCTAATGTACTTGGATACTTCAATTCAAAAGTTGTTAATCTTCCTGTTCCAGCAAACGACTCAGTTTCAATAAATCTTTCGTTAGCACTATACGATTTAAATGTTGGTGTTTTGCTAAATCTATCAAATTTAATAGTATTGTGGAAAAGTCTTGCTTTACTCTTACCAATTCTAGCAACAGCCTTAGCACTAAACTGTGTTTGTGTACCAACACCGCCTACTAATTCAATTGTAGGAACACTTGTATAGCCTTGACCGCTATCAAGTAGAACAATTTTAGTAACTTTTCTATTTGAAATATATGCTTTGGCTTTTGCTCCACTACCGCCGCCGCCTGTAAATATTACCTGAGGAGCAGTTGAATACGTACTGCCTTGTTCTGTAAGTATAATATCTGTAACTTCAAACTTATAATTGTTAAACCAAGTATTCCAAGGTTGTAAATCAATCTCATCATCGCCTAGTTTTACAGGATTAATTGTATTTGTAGTTGTATTGTATACCGGAGGAAGATCAAAATCTGATATTGTTGTATTTGTATTTTCTAGATTTTGATATCTGCTTGTATAGTTTCTAATTTTAGTTCTATAAGGCTTAACTTCTTCAATGTATGCTTGATAAGCCGCTAAATTATCACTACGGAAATTTAATTTTTGTTGTAAGTATCCAACATTGTGTATAGCATTTAAGAAACTTGTCTTGAATGCCCAATCAATATATAACTGTTCACTAAACACATAGTGAATATTTACAAAGAATAATTTGTTCCAGTACCCGGCTAATTCATCTACAAATATGTCATACTTCATAGCGTTTAGAATGTTTCTAAACTCTTTTGCCGCACTTGTATCATAACGGTTACTGTCATATGTTTGTGTTTTATCATAACCGGTTGATTCAATCTCTGTATTATAAAACTTGTTAATAATACGAATAGTACCTTGTTGTCTACCAACTAACTTAAACTTACCTTTAATAGTTGCTCCTTGTGAAACACGTTGTAGCACAGCCCAACCACCAGAACCATAATCGTCTAATCTCAATAACTGGTTGTCTTCTAGGTCAACTTCTTGCTCAGCATACAGTCCCGGAAGCGTTTGAATAATTCTAGATTCTTCAGAAAATCCAGGTGCCCACCAATCGATATATTCCCAATATTTCGTAGTGTCATATTCTTGTGTAGCAACTCTATAAAATTCTTGCTCTCTAACACTCCATGAGTATATACTCCAGAATCCATTAACTGTGCTATCTCTTTCAACAAGTATACTGAAAGATCTAACAATAGGATTAGCAGTTAGATATTTCTTACCTTGATTAGTTACAGTTACACTTGATATTCTACCAAAACTATCAATAGTTGCTTCGGCCGTTGCTCCTTCACCTTCACCTCTAATAGTAATAAGAGGAGCAGACTTGTATCCAAAACCAGGATCAACAATATCAATTGTATTAACATGTCCGTTAATAATATTTGCTGAGAGCACAGCATCTTTAATTGTAGGTTTTGCGTAGAACCTTAATTCTTGTTCTGTATCAATACTTAAATCATATAGTCTTTTAACTGTACTAGGTTTTTCATCAATCAAATTTAGATAACCGTAGTCAATTTCATCAGCTAATGGTAAAGTATACAAAGCATCATTAATAAATGTAATAGTCTGTTCTACTGCTTTATTTCTGTTTACAAATATAGTTTGTCTTGGTCTACTTTCGATACCATATTTGTTTTTATCTGATAAATTAGGATCAGGAATTTGGTTACCAAGAACATCGCTACCAACTAAACTATCAATCCATTTTCTTTCTAAATCTTCATTAGGATTCTTTGTACTTTCTTCAGTTGTAAGAACATATTCGTTGTGTATTAAATTAATATCAGTAACATTTTTATAAAACTGTACGTTAACACTAAATTCATCAGTATCTAACAAAGTTTTAAGATTACTTAATGTAATTTTATCTTTGTCAATAACAAACGCAAACGGAACTCCAGCATTTTGTGGATTTACAATGTAATCAGCAACCTGACTAGACGCAAGTGTCTTAGAACTATTTGTTTCTGTTGTTTGCTTATTCTTAACCCAGTAATAATAAAGTGTTTTAGAAACATTTCCGGATATTGGATCAACTTTTCTTTTTACACTATAAACAGTATCGTCAGGATATAACGGATTACCTGTAATTGTTGGATCATCTCCGTTAGCAAGTTCTGCCCATTGACTTGGTTTTAATGTAGATTCAATCCATTGATAAGCGTCTATTGAACTTCCTTGAGCAAAAGAATTCCAATTACCGTTTCTAAATACAACATCACCTTGTTCATAGACAAGATATTTGACTTTTGACGTATCCCACCAAATTCTACCAACTTGTTTTTCAGTCCAATGTTGAGACTCATCTTTTGTTGTTAATTCTTCATTGTTTGATTCTGTATATACAGCAGGATCAAAAGGTGTTTTAAAGTCAATGTTTTGTTCAACAATACCAAGTAACTTTCCTTTGAATGTATCTACAACATCTATATCGGCAATTTTTGTATAAGTGTCTTTTTGGTATGCCGCAAGTGTTCTAATCTTACTAATGTCAACTTGGTTAGTTTGATTTCTTATAACTGTCCACGGTTTTACACCATCTAGTTTCTCAAATTTTTGTATTCTACCAATCACTACTTCAGTAAATGCCGGATCATCTGACAAGTAGCTTGGTGAACCAACAATAATAGTATTATTACTTGTAGCTAATGAACGACCAAAGTCTTCATTAAAACTTAAATTATCTTCAAATATTTCTCCAAGTACCCACTTTCCGCCGTATTCGTTGAAAACAAATACTTTACCAGTAGTACCTATTGGATCAGCAAAACTAGTAGTAAGTCTATCAAATCTAGTTTCATCTTTATCAAATGTAGTAATCTCAAATGTTTCTGCTCCTTCAGCAGATACTGCTAAAGTTTTTCCATCTGGAGAAATACTTAAATTTGATCCAAATCTTTCTTCATAGTCATTTGTATTAGATTGTATTTTTTGTGTGAATACAAATTTATTTGATTCCCATCCGAATATAAAAACAGATCCTTGATCTTTTTCATTTTTATCTGAATTAGGTGATCCTACAAATAGTGTAGTACCGTCTGATGAAACAGTAACTTTTTCACCAAAAGCATCTCCAGGATTCAGACCTGGTATATTGCTCTTGTTAATTTCTTGAATGAATTCAAAAACTCTGTTTTCGTTTTTCTTATAGACAAACACAACACCTGTTCTCGGCGTTCCTGTATTTTGTACTTCAATCCATTTGTTGTCAATTTCAGGAGCATCATTGATACTAGTTAGACTTGAATCACTATCAAGTTGGTAGTACTTGTTATTTCTTCTAACAACGTCACCCTGAATATAAGTTTCAGTAGTTCTCCATACGCCTCTATAATTTTCAAAGTTTGATGTATCAGCATAAGGAGCACTTGAAACTAATACAGAACCATCATTAGTCATTGCTATACTTGTGCCGAACTTATCTCCAATGTCTATATTTTCAATTTGATCATCTGTTGTGCCTTGCTCTAAAGAGGAACCGTCGTCAACATAAGCATATACATTTGGCACAATATCTCTGTTAACTGTATTTGTTGCCTCCCAAGAATCGCTTACATCTGGAGTAATTACTCCGTTTCCTGTGAAGAATTCTTTTGCTTTATAGTAAGAACTTCCATACCAAACAATACTACCTTGTACATAACTTCTATTAATATCAAAAAGTCCTACAAAATTAGTATCTTGTAATAGCGTCCACTTGATTCCATTGTATTGGTATAGATATACTTTACCTCTATCATCCCTACTTCCTGGAGCAGAAATTGCTAGGTAATAACTTTCATCAACAGCACCGAGCGCCGTTCCGAGGATTCTAATTTGATCACCTACAACATATCCTAAACCTGCTACACTAATTGATGCTTCGTATGCTCCTGCTTTTCTTTCAATATTAAAAATAGCACCTGTTCCAGGATTTGATACGTCTTCGGGTGTAACATCTAAAAATGTTCCGCTACCAGGTCCCGGAATGCCTTTATAATCAATGCCAATTGCGGCAGTACCTGTATAACTGAAGAATTGAATTTCACCTTCTCGTTTTGTAGGAAATGGTCCTACATCGCCGTTGTCCGAAACTTGATTAATTCTAATTGTAATATCATTATCTGGTGAAACACCTCCTACGGTGTTACCAGGTATAACAATAGTAGTACCTGAAGTGTATGTGATTAAGTTACCCTGATTATCTTTTTCATCCCATGGTACCCAGTTTCCTGTGCCAAATAATTGATTAGCAGGATCACTAATATATTCTACACTAAATGGAAATCCTTGTACCTGTTCCCAATACTCTGGTGATCTATCAGGAAAAATTGTTTCGTATGAACTGTATGCGGTACTGTCAGTTCCGGGTTCGACGCCTGTAACTGTTTTTAATACATTCCAATACTGTGAACTATTAGCAGGATACTTAACTACATCGCCTGAGTCATAAGTAGCTGTTGCTGACCAAACACCTTTATCAATGTTTGTATCCTTTATACAGGCATAAAAGAAAGCCCCATATCTAACTATACTACGCTGTTTGTAACCATCACCGGGCTGTACTTTAACAGCACCGTCCTGTCTTAATCTAACATTATAAACATCTTTGTTTTTTGTAATTGTAAATAGAGCTGTTTCACTAACTGGTGTACTTAAAATACCTGTTATATTGTTAAATGTATCTGAACCTAAAATTGTTCCGTTCTCATCTACTGCTCTTACAGTAATTACAATGTCATTATTTGAAATTCCAGTTGCTGGTTGACCGCCTACTCTGGTACCTTGAATATAAAGTTGATCTCCAACAGTATATCCGGTTCCGCCGTTACGTACTTCAATGTCGTATATAGGTGTTCCTGTAGATCTAGTAACATCAAATGTAGCATTAACACCTTCACTACTTACATCAACTCCGCTAACGTTCTCAAATACTTGATCATTTAATCCGCTAGTTCCGTTTGCTTTAACAGAAACAATCCCGCCAGCATTGTCAATTTCATTTACAGTTAAAGTTACGTCACCGCTTGTTCCTTCAATGCCTTCTAATTTTCCAATTGCTATTGAATTACCAAAATATTCTCCGTTGCCTTGTCTTGGGCTTACCAAACTATTTCTTAGTGTCCATTGTCCGTTTGAATACTCGTAGATATCAACTCCACCCTGTCTAGCATAACCTTTGTTTGCTAAGAATAAATCTGCTCCAAGTGGATTGGCTTGAGGCAATTCTACTGGTTTCCAATCTTGTGACGAAAGATCAATAGTACTTCCGTCGCCAAATACTCTAGTAGTTGCTTCATATAACTTTCCGTTATAAAGCACAATGTCGCCTGGTTCGTAATTCGCACCAGGGTTGAATTTTTCTTGATAGTTACTTGGGATGTAACTTGCTTTAGGTGATCCAACAACTAACCAACGACCATCTTTACTTGCTGTAAGTACTTCAGCATACGCTCCAAGATATGAAGTTTGTAATCCGCTTTTAGGTGCTAAGATTTGTAAAGGTATAAGTCCTGTTTCTCCATCGGAGTAGACTATAACAGCTGAATCTCTAATAACATCGCCGCTGAAAACTGGAGCGCCTGGGTTACCAACAATAGTTTGATTTAATTCTGGTACAAAAGTAACAGCACTACCAGTCCCTGTTGGGAAAGCAACACCATATTCTGAAATCTGTGTTACTTGATATTGTTTGTTTCTTTGTACAACTTCCCAGTTATTGTTATCTTCATTTTGATCAATAAAGACTTTAGAACCTACTGGTAACTTAGAAAATCCTTTATTAACTAGTTCTTCGTATGATGCTACTCTCACACTTTCAAAATAACTTACAAACGCAAAAGAACTTTCGTCAACTTGCGGTGCTTCTCTAAATCCAGAAATAGCAATTACTATTGTAGTAGGAGTGATCTCTGCTACTTGATAGAATCCTGTTAACCCTAGAATTCCATTTAATCCAACTATCTGACCTATAGTAAAATTATGAACTCTATTTGTATTAAGAACAATTCTATCAACATCAGGTGCCTCTGCTGTAACAATTGATACATTACTAACAACATATCTATAAACATTCCAACCGCTGGTTTCGAATGTAGTCCAAATGTTATCGCCCTGTTTAAACTGATCAATTGATGTTTCGTTTGTTAGTAGTTCTTGTAGGTTATTTCTTATAAACTGAACATCACTGCTGAATATATACCCTGCTGAATTTTTAGGAACTTCAAAACGTTTTGTCGGAAATGTAAAACTAGTATTAGCTAATTGATAATCATTATCATTAAGTAAAATATAGTTTTGGAAATCGACTATATCAAATTGTTTTCCGTTAAGTAAAATAGGTTGCGGATTTAATTTAAAGTCACTTACTTTTAAATCAAACTCTGCTTCGTCAATTTGATCGGTTCCGCCCACAGATCCTAATCTAAATGCCCATTCTTCATCAAGAACAATTTTATCATCACTAACTGTGCTTACTTTATCAAACACTTTTTTGATTGCGTTGTTAGTGCCTTTTTCTCTACTAAAGCCTTGATATAATTTAAATTGAGAAACTGTATCTTCAGCAATTTCTTGTAGGTATTCTCTTGCTTGGAAACCCACTGTATGTTTTGCTAATTCTTTTTGATTTGAATTTATGCCTTCGATACTTGTTTCATAATAATCTTCAATTTGATTAATTCTAAAATCAAAGTTAGCTACCAAGCCCGACTCAGGAAGATTATCTAGTAAATCCCAAAAAGTTCTATCAAACTTTTCAGCTCCTCGCTGGAACTTTTTACTCACATAATAGAACTCTTTGTACTGTACAATGTCTCCTATTCTATAATCTGTAAACTGCTTCCATGGAAGAATATTGACTTTATCAAAAACAAATCCTGGACTTGTATAATTTCCGTCCCAGTCAACAGTTCTAAATCCTTTACTCTTAATTCTTTCTTGTCTGTATCCAGCACCTTTATCAAATAGTACATCATTGAAAACTGTTTTATCTGAAAAGATTGTAACATGCTCTTTTTGAACATAATTTATTTCAGCAAAATAAATTCCTTCGTTGTCGTTTTCTGGAGCAATTAAAAGTTCATTAATTCCTCTATAAACATCAATGTTAGTTGCTTCGATTTTAGTTCCGTCTGCTTTAAGAATATTGTAATCATAAAAACTATCAAGAACACTATCTGCTACCGAACCAATATTTTCAAATTTCAGTAATGTTGCGCCTGGACTTACAGATAAAATACTTCCTTCGGCCCAATTATGTGTGGTCCAGAATAAAAATTCTTTTACTGATGTTTCCCAGTTCTGTACAACACCTAAATCTTGATTATACTGATCAAACACCATTCCTTGACTTTCTAAAAATGACCCGTAGCCTAAGAGAAAATCAACCACCGACTGTATATTATCAAATACAGTATCGTAGTTTAATGTAAGTCTATCAACTTGATTAAACCGAGTTCTTTTTATTGCTCTTGCTCCACCAACAACAGGTACTTCGTCTATCTGTTTCCAAAGTGCTGGATCAAAGAGATCGCCTGATTGGTGGGCTTGAATAGCTCTGAAAAATTGATTTTGTCTTCTAATCAAAGAGCCTTTAATATAAAAAGATTCTGGTGCCCATTCTACGAAAGATTCGCTTACGCCGCCAATGTCTAATACAGGATCATTTTGTTGAGCAAAGAAACTATAATAGTTAAAGATAGCATTGAGCTGATCATATCCTGATACTTTATAACCGCCTGCTACTTTTTCAACAAGTACACCACTGTATCGTGTAGTGAACAACGGCGAGCTGGTATTGAAGAAAATCTCATAGTTTTCAGACGGAATAAAAATTCCTGTTTGTTTACTTTGCGGATTTTTACTATCAAGTAGATATTGCTGTTGAGACTTATCAACAAATCCTTTCATTCTAGTGCTTAATTGTAAATCAAAATTACTGTATATTTCTAAAACATCTTGCTTTGTTCTAGCATTTGATTTCAGATAGTTTACAACATATGATAATAAGCCTTCTGGTCGAGAATTACTATTCAACGATTCTACAATATCAGTAACCGTTAAAAATGTGTTAGTAGTTTTACTAACAAATTGTCCTACTTTATTTTTTTGAAAAATATTTCTATCTAAATTTAAACTAATTGTTTCAAACGGTGTTAGTAAACATGCCGCTATTAATTGAGCATAAGAATAAACACTGCTTCTGCGCCATGCTGATTCAACCGGTGATATATCACCAAAAGTAAAATCATCTTGATAGTTTGTAGAGTAGTCAACTATGATGTTGGCTTCAAGCGGGGAAATTAAATTTCCATCAGCATCAACAGGTAAAAGTTGTAGCAAATATGGTCTAGTATATCTTTTATGCTTACCTTGTCTTTCGCCTTGTCTAATAATACCATCTCTGAGATCTTCCCATAAAATTAAATTATTTGATGTATACGGAGCTGTTCCGTATTCACTATCCCACCAAGTTGGCTTGATTGTAAACCCTAGCATTTCCCATGGAGTTCTGTGTGGTGTTTGTGTGTCAAACAAATATTGATACACACCTCTCCAATGTTTAGGTAATTGTTCCTGTCTTAAAATATCTAAGTTTTTATTATATGTCCATGTAAACTGGTTATCTTGATCATAATATGAGTTTTCATAAATGTCAATATTTTTGACCAACGGCCATCTTAAGAATTCTAATTCTAAGATATCGTCAACTTGTTTTTTAGTAAATGTACCAGTTTTATCCCAGCCACTAAACAAGTTATCAATATCTAAAATTTCAGGATTATATTTTTGTTTAATATTGTTATAAATTCTTTTTTCAAATTCTAATAATAGTAAATCTCTAAAATCATCATAAGCAACAGTGATACTACCGTCATGCCCTCTAATTATTTTCTGAGGTGAAGCAAAGGTATCATCTACATACATCTCAGGAACATAAGTTTTTGTTAAACCAAGACTTGCCGGTGTTTCAGGAATGTAATTGTATGATGTAGAATAAAATTCTTTTATTTCTAGTAAGTCATTTTCATTGAGATCTCTAATAACTCTTACAAAACTAAACTCACTATCAAACACATAATCAATTCCGTGTATCAATTGTACATTATTAAGATACAAATATACTGCTTTTGTTGACGGTGTAGTTAAATCAAACTTTTCTGACAATGAAAATGTTTTAATACCTGTATCTTCAACTGTATACTTTGAAACTTTGTTTGCTCCACTACCGATCATATCGCTATTAACAAACGGACTTGAATCAGGTTTCGCATTGCTTATTTTAGATACAATTTGATCAAGGAAACTAATTACATCTTCACCACCAAAAGGTAGTGTAGTAGACAGTTTTATTAAATTACTTTTATAATTTTCATATTCTCTGGCCGCATATCTTATTGATTTAATAATGTTTACATTTTTATCGCATAATAGAGGTAAAGAACTTGATGCTACTGAGGTATATTTTACAAATCTCTGTCCTTTATTTTGGTAGTTTGAAATATCTCTAAGATTACTTGTTCCGGGAAATATACCAACAAAATCATTTGAATAATTAACCATTGATCGCAAATGATCTGTTGCTTGTCCTAATGTAAATGTTTTTAATTCTTGGTTTAATGGATTTCTTTCTAAACTTTTAGGAAATTCATAAAATCCTAAATTAGGTTCATCATTTGAAAATACCTTAAGAGTTACTGTATCGCCTTCAGTAAATTTAGTATTATCAAATTTAAAAGTTCTTTTGCCTTCAACAGTAGAAACTATTGTATAAGAATCTCTAATAAAGTTTCCATTATTATAAAAGTACAAATTAGCATCTACTGAGCTAATCCAATCTATATTAGAAAAAATAACTTCAGAAGTTTCTTCAGATAAAGTATAAGTTTGAATTATTCCCTGATCAAATACCGGATCGCTTGGAATATACAAATTATGAAAACTTACGTTGTCTAGTGTTTCGGTTGTTTTAATATAACCTGAGTTAATTTTCTTTGATTTGTTTTCAGCACTAACTTGATAGGTAAAACTATCTACATCCCAGTCTGAATTAAATTCTATATCACCACTGTTGTTTAAATTCTGATACGCAATAGAAAAACCTAATTCTTTATCAACAGGCCCTGAGCCAGGTTTATAAGATAATAAGTTACTTCCAGCAAAACTTGAAGTTTCATATTTTGTATTATCAGTAAAACTTACTTCGTCGTCATCAAATATATCAAATTTAGGAGACTGATTTACAGAATCTTTTGTTTGACTCCTAATCCAATTTTCACCATCGAAGTGATACATCAAACCGGCATTATTTTTACCAAATTTAATAATTACACATTCGCCCTTAGATGTATTAGAATCATCTGCTTCAACTAAGGCAATTTGTTTATTGTCAGCAGTATTGTTTGCTTGAATAACAATTTTCTTTACAACAAAAATTTTATTTTTAACTAGCGGATCATTGTCTGCTGTAAAAATAATTCTTGCTCCGTCAAAAACGTCAACATTATCAATATTATAACCTGCTGTTCCTTCGATAGTACTGAAAACATCAGTAGTAAAGTCGTCAATAAAATCAACACTTTGTTTAGCTATCGATCCATGATTTATCAGTTGGATGTTAGAACTAAACTCAATAATAGGGCGTTTAGCTCTTGACTGTTCGTTAATTTTAGACGCTACATTATTAATACTAGCACTGTAATCTATAACATCTCTATGGAACCATTTATTATAACGACTCCATGGATTCCGATCTTTGCTTGATCTGTTAATTGTAATATAGTCTTTGTTAGAAGGAAAACTTACAGCATCATCAAAAGGAAGTTCGTCCCAACCTCCATCGTCAAATAAAACGTCTACATCGTCATTTTTTACAGGTGGTAAATCTAGTTCTTGAAAATTAATTAATCTAATCGATGTACTAACACCGTCAACTAACCAGTCGCCTTGAGCATACTTTTCTGGAGTAACATTACCAGTAAAGTTTATCTTTAAACCGTTACTAAACTTTACATTATTAGCACTTGTATAGTTTAGTTTTCCAATGATCTCTGCTTCTACATCAATACTTGTATTTTCATCAACAGAAGCTATTCTAAACATGCCAACCCTATCAATATTATTTCCGCTCTGATAATATAATAAGTCAGGACTGTTATTTGGAACAGTAAATGAAACTGTGCCAACTTCTATTCCATTATTAGTAACACCGGTATTATAATTTGCTAGATCTCCTTCAGTGGGGTTTCTTCTAATATAAAAAGGATCACCAGGAGTGTTTACATTGAAAATATATGTTTGACCTCTATATAAAAGTAAACTTGGATTAGGTGTAAGGCCATCTGGATAAAACAAAAACTCGTCATCACTTTGACTACGAACTCTATATTCAGATATAACATCTTGTGCCTGTCCAGAAATACTAATTGTATCTGGTCCTTGAGGAAGCCAATAATATTCTCTGTAATTAATAAACTTGTCCCAGTCAATGGGAGGATTCCAACTATAACTTCTTATAGATGTTGTAAGATCGTCTCTTTCGTTGTTATTGTTAAAAAACTTTAATTGGCTTTTAACATCAATATAATCGTAAAAACTTTTAACAGATAAATTTTCACTATCTCTAACTACTACACCGGGTTCTAATTGATAAGCATGTCGCAATGACTCTTCTTTATCAACATAGATATCTTTACTATTATAAGTTCTTCCATAGTTACGTCCAATGTAACCCGAAATCCTATCAAGTGTTCCTGGTTGTACTAACGGATCCAGTGTAGCACTTAAAAACTTTCTGTTAGTAGAAGATTTAAAAATCTCCGGTAATAGCTGATAAGTTTCTCTAACAGGTAATTCACTCTGTTTGAATATTTTTTTATCCATTAACTGTTACTCGTCTTGGTTATAACCTGTGAGTTGAGTAGATTTAATTCAGTTGCTGTAATAGTTTCAACAATCTGAACATCATCAACTGTGGCCGCGCTCACTAGGATTTCATCTGGTCGTGATTGAATTTCACTTAAACTTCCGTATGCTTGATCGCTTTGTTTTGGTACCATAACAATATTACTAATTTCAGGTGAATTTGCTTGAATAATATATGCTAATAATTCACTCGAATAAAACTTATCGCCAAAGTCCCAATTATCAATAGCAAAATAATTTGCTATAGTTGCTACAACTTTAACTTTTAAATCGTTATCGTTTATAGTCATATTTTTATTTTTTACAACTTTAAATGTTGTTTGAAATTCTGTAGGTGCTTTACTTCCAAATAATGGAAAATATGTTACTGGATGATACACAACTTCGTCACTAATAGATTTTAAATCGGCTAACTCTTTACCAAATTGAACTCTTAAACTTTCAGGAGTTGGTTCTTCTGGTGCTGTAGCTGTTGCTCCTATTAGATAATTTCTGTAATTAATATCATAATTTCTAACTAACAAATAGATATCAATAATGTTACTAGCACTAGGGTCAATTCTTCTATCACTACTGGCATTATGAATGTACTGAAACTTTAATCCGCTTCTTCCAATATATGCTATATAACTAGGTTCTAAGATAAATGTTCTAGTAATTAAATCAACACGTTTAACAAAATTTTCTGCTTGATCATAAAAGTAAATTAATTGGTTATGATCGTAATCATTAACACTTGTATTAACTTCTTTGTCTTTAATTAAAACAGTATTATTTTTATTGTCGATAAAATCTAATTTTGTAAATCCATAATTGTCTGTTGATTTTTTAAAGAACAAGTACTTGTCTGTTAGATCAGTTCCAACAATATCATCAAAACTATCTGGATTATCAATTACACCGTCATCGTCTGTATCATAAAAAGTTACTTTAACACTTTCAGTGCTTTGATATCCGTCTTCAAATCTAACACTATCTGATATTTCAAACAAAATATCATTCTTTAAAGTTTTGTCTTGATCAATAATTGTAGCAACATCAGCCGATGTAAAATCTGGATTTGAATTTTTAAGTTCAATAATTTTATCAGCCAACTGTGAAGCCGATAATTCTTTACCCTCAGGAACACTATTAATATCTAATACTTTGATTTGATCTTTAATGACTGTTCTTTTTTTACTGTCATAAATTTTTTCTGATCTATCAAAATAGAATCTATTTTGTTCAACACTAGAGAATACATAACTTGTTCCACGGACTCTTACTCTAAATTCATCGCCGTCATATACAAATGCTAGAATCCAACTAGCATCAGCATTAGTATTTGTGTTGTCGCCTGCTTGACCTAAACTAAAATCACTCGAAAGATCAATATTATTACTAGAAATCACTCTCCATGTTCGTGTTTCAATATCATATCTTAGACCAAATGTTTGACTAGAAAAACTAAGATTTAAAATTTCTGTTTCAATGTCAGTTGGTAAGTTATTAACAAACTTAGGTACTACCTGTGTTGGAATTGATCCAGTTGGAATAGGATCAGAAAATGTTACAGGGCCTACGCCACTGGAAAGGTTTCCTTGACCAGCATTTGTACCATCTCCAACTACTCTTACTACCTTTGTCCATACATATTTCTTATGAGTTTTATCTGTTGGATCGTAAGTAACTAGTTCTCCATCTTTAAATGCTTGAGTATCTAAAGGTGGTAAAAATTTAATTAAACTTCCTGCTTCAATAAAACGTAAATTGCTTGTAGTGTAGATTCCAATCTTGATCGGAAATTCGTCAAAAATGTTTCCAAAATAACCTGTACTTCCATTTATATCAGTAGTACTTTGTAACCACTTAACACTAACATCACTAGTAAAAATTTTATCAAAGTTTGTAATATAAAAATTATATGTTTCTGAATCTTCAATTACTGGTTCAATTGTACTTCTAATGTAATTTAAAACAATATTTTTATTTGTATATGTATAACTAAAATTTCTTTCAGTGTTTGTTCTATAAATTAAACCGTCATCAGCAAAAACATTAACCATAGAATATTTTCCACTAGCATCTACAATATCAAAATTTCTGCTAATGCCACTTGATGTTCTATTAATTGCTTTTACTTTTAAAATTTCTTGTGAGCTACCTAGAGGAGCAAGATTATAATCTTCTCCTGTTACCATTCTATTTTGTGTATAATACTGTGCCGGTGCTTTAGCTCTAATCGAATCAATGTCTTCAGATGGAGCACTGTTTTCAACAGTATATTGTAGATTCATTGTAAGTGTAATAGTCTGAGTTACACCTATTGCATTATTATACTGAATATCAATACTAATATTTCTCATATCTCTTGGAGAGATAGAAAAACTTGCTCCGATAGAAGTTCTAAAATAACATCTAAACACACCCAATGGTAAATTACCAAAGACACCATCTGAAAATAATAAATCTACAGTATCATCTTCTTGTGTTATAACAGTATAAATATTTTTCTCGTTTGATGACAAACTATTATAGATAATATTGTTTCCTTCAATAGCATCTACTTTAGTCCATTGATTTTGTGGATTTCCGTCTGCTCCTAATTTATAAAGCCAAACATCACTATTATTAATACCTGGTGTAGTGATTGAAACTTGTTCATTGACAGTCGGTTGTGTTATTTCAAACTCAGCACTTTCTAGTGTTCCTTGTTTAAACTGTAAAAAGAATCCTGTATTAGCACTTGCGTTTCCTTTTCCGTCTTGTCTATAAATGAATCCCATCTTATTACCAGGAACTGGACTTTCTTCATAGATAAAGTTTTCAGCTAGAATAGACGTGCTAGGAATTTCAAAACGCATAGATCTACCAGAGGCATTTTTTGAAAAATTAAACAACGGTATACTTGTGTTTGTGCTATTAAATCTGTACTGATCTGTTTTGATGCCGTCAATTACTTTCGAACCTTGATCTTTACCAAATTCAGTATTTGGTACCATTGAAGCATTTATAACAGAAATAAACTGTTCAAACCAATTAGGATTAGTAGGATCATTCCATTGAATAGTTTGTCCAGACAGATTAATACCGTTACTGTCTGTTAAATTTTCTGTTGTTGAAACAGATGTAATTTTAAGTAACCCGCTTGCGCCAACATTACGTTTAGCATTATATGAAAGCATCCTAGCAATACGTAAAACACTTTCTTTTCTGTTTGCTAATTCAATGAAATTTTCTCTGCTGTTTAAGTCAAGTCTAAATGAAAGACTTTGACCTAAGAATGCAATTAGATCAATAAGGGCAACGTATTCTGAACTTTCAATAAAATCATTGAAATCTTCGGGGTAGTTTTCTCTCAAATATTCTACCATTACTCTACGCAAATTTTCAAAGTCGTAAGACTTGAAATCAGCGTTACGGAACGTCTGATAGATGCGAGTCCAATCTTCCGCAAGTATTAAATTATTTTGTCTAGTTGTAGTTGTCATATCTGTTTCTTGCCCTATACACTATTTACCGGAGATAAAAAACTGCGCATTTTATTTTCCAGCTATTCTGTGTTTCTCCTGTCAAAGTTAATTCTTAACTGTTCTGTGGCATTTAGTTCTAAATATTCTAAATCCATCTCGACCAGTACACCTTTATCTGTAGCATCTACGCTTACATTCCTAGCTTTTACTCTAGGATCTCTGTTTACAATTTCTTCTACGTCTTGTACAATTATATCAATATTTTCAGATGTCATTGGTTCAAACAGCATGTCCCAAATTACTGTGCCAAACTTTGGAAGTTGTAGCTTTTCACCTTTGCGAATATTGAAATGATTTAACAAGTCCTGCTTTACTAAATCTAAATCGTACTGCTTAAAGTTTTTAGTAGAATTTCTTGAATTAAACCCTCTATATCTAAAACTAGAACCTTCAGCAGATACTGTTCCTGAACTGGCTTCAATTGTTTGTACTTTTTGCTGATTGTATATTTTTCTAGCCATATTATTCCTCCTTAATATCCCTATCAGTCTTAGGTGGTGCTACTGATAAAGGATCATAGTTTTCATGGTTAAACCATGGTTCGTGCTGTGGAATACGTTTCATAATACTTTCTAACGGCTCCTCACTTTGATATTCTTGATTAGCCCACGGTAATGTAATATCTACAACAGCATTTTGATGTAAACTTAAAGGTTCTGCGACCGTTACACTAGCAACAGCACCTGTTTGTGCTATTTCAGCAGGATCACAATTCATCTCAATTTTATCAGCAGTTTCTCTATGGAACTGGCCGCTATTAATGTTTGTTGTGTTATCTGATCTAATTCTTGTATTGTTCAATGAATATGAGTTAATATTTGTTGCTTTAAGTTTAATATCATCGCCTACTGTTTCTTCTAAGTTCTTAGCAACTGTTTTTCTTTCAGCACCTTTGACCACTGTGCTAACATCTTTTTCTACATTTGTATTTTTAAATCCACCAACTATGGTTGTTAAATTGCCTGCGGCATCAACATGTATTCTACCAACAGCATCGGGTGTTGCTCCTTCTCCATCTGGACTTTCTGTGTTACGTCCTGTTGCTTTTATATTGATATTACGTTCTGCTTCAATATTAATATCTCTACCAGCATGAAAATTAAAATCTTGTTGTGTATGAATACTAATACTGTCTTGAGCAAAAATATCAATCTTTCCGTCTGAACTTAGTTCGATCCAAGCAGTACCTCTGCTGTTTCCAATATAAATTAAATCTTCTGAATTGTGTAACAGTATTTGGTGGCCTGTTCTAGTTCTTAATCTAAAACTTTCACCGTAGGGTATTCTTACGTCTCCTGATTCACCTTTTGTAGTATCAGCATATTCTGGTGGTCCAGCATCAGCTGTTGTTTTTCTTACAAAACGTTCGTCGCCGTCGTCCATGACAAATTGATGTCCGCCTATTCGACTTACAAAAACAGGATCAGAAATATCTTGATTAGTTCCCTTTTTTTGCTTTAAAGCATTTTGTCTTTTATCAATTGGTCCTGGTGTGCTTATACCGTAGACATTAGGTATAGCAGATCTACGAACAGTACTACCGTGTGATCCTCTAATAGGATCTCCTACTAATCCACTATCTAGTAAAAATCCTGCCAAAGGGTGCAATGGACGTTTAGCATTTTCAATATCAACACCTTGTTCTTCTAGTGTTGCTACATTTATTTCGCCCACTGGTAATGATTTTGTATTTCCGTAAAGTTCTTGCTGTTCAGGAGATAGGTCTACATTTTCTGCGGCGGCAATTCCTGGTACCATATGATTAATACCTGGTTCAGGAACAACTCCTATCCAAAACCATTGTTTGGTATCATCAATTTGAATTACAATTACTTTAGTTCCTACATCAGGAGGAACAAAAGCCATACCATAAGATTTTTGTGTATCTTGAAACGCCCTATCATTACCGGTATTTTTACCATTGTAAGCATGGTTGGTGTAACCAAAAAACGGAGGAGCATGATAAGCTGAAATAATTTGCGATTCTTCAGCATAAGTTCCTGCGTACCTTCCTAGTAAACTTACAAACAATGTGCCTACACCTGTTTTAGTGTCGTGGCCCACTACCCTAGCAGTTCTAGGACCTGATGGTCTTATATGTCCTTTGGTTGCCGTCATTGATTTGGTCCTTCTTCTAGACTAGGTGATTTTGGTATAATAGCAACTCCATCAACCTCGCCTTGTTTAAAGTCAGCACCCAAAATTGGATTTAAATTTTGTGCTGTACCACTAGATTGTTGATCAACTAAAGTAGCATCTGCTTTTATATCAGGGTCAATTGAAAAGTCTTTTCTTAGCTCTAGTTTCTGTTTAAACACTCCGCCAGTAAATTCATTGGTTACGATCATTAATCTGTAAATTCCGCTAAAAGGATGATCTTTTAAACCATCGAAGTTTGTAATTGGTAAGCTAGAACCTGTGAACGGATAATCATTAATAGTTCTAAATCTTACATAAATTCTTGTTTCTTCGCCTTTCCATCTCATTTCGTCTTTGGCTTCAGTAAGCTGATTACTCAAACCTGCCATCGGCAAATAATATGTGTCACCAAGTATTGCTAAATTTAATGTTAGCTGTACTTTTGCTTCATGTGTATTATCATTTGTATGTCCTGTAACATTAGAATGTACCCATCGAGCAACTTCAATTTCTGTAGTTGTTGTTCCTAGTCCACCTGCTATCTTTGGTGTACCTGTCTTATCTAACCCAACGGTGATATTTCCAATTGCCATTTCTGACAACACCGAAAGATTCGCATCTTCTCCTGTATTTTGTGCTTCAGTTTTATTCTTTAGAATTTTTTTCAAAGACTCTTCAGCGGTTGTTGACCAAGCCTGTGGTTGTCCAGATATATAAAACATATTATTAAAAGACATATCAAAAGAAAGAATATCATCGTTTAAACCAGTGTATAGATAAGAATACACTTTTTTGATTTGTTTTTTAACTTTAGGTGTATCTTCTATTTTAACTGCTGGTTTTTTAAGTTGATCTAACCTTACCAAAAATGGTTGAAGAATGATGTTGTAAGTCATCGGTATGCGACCATCTATCGGATCATATTTTGGGGTTTCGTTTTGTTGAACTCGATAGTCAGTAGGTCTTTCTGGGTCTCTGCTTGTTGTGGTAGTTCCCATCTGATGACTTAATTGTCCATTGATGGTCCACCACAATGTATATCCGTCTTTATCTGCTTTTTCTATACTTTCCTTGGCAAATTCTGTATGACACATTATATCATTTAATACAGCATATAAATCTGTTTGAGAATCAGGTGATGAAGTGTATGTGAATACCGTTTGATTTGCTTCATTTGTTATAAGTCTAGCATTTGGAGCATTTGTATCTTCATCAACAGGATTAAAATATTTTTTATTTTTTTCGTACTCGTCTAGATTTGATAAAAACTTAATTTCTCCGTTCCATCTATTGATAGATTCTTGTGAAGTGGGTTGCGTAGTGTTAGCATATCCTTGCGCTACAACAATTCTATACACGTCTGGATATTTTCTTAGTTTTTTAGAGACTCTGTCTGCTTCTCTGTCGTTTAACGTCTTTTGAAAGTTTGCTATTGTTTCTCTCAAATTTGAACCTGCAGCAAAAGTAGTAGTAACTACAAGATCTTTAACAGGATCTGATGCAAAATGACTAGATCCAAATTCTAAAAAAGTTACAGTGTACTGACTTCCAGATTCGTTTGCTTTAAAAGTAACATTCTGAATTCTAATCGGTATTACCCTTCCAGCATCTGGTATTTCTTTTTGTTCTCCGTCCTTGTAGCCAAAAAAATCTATTCTTAAAATAAAAGGACAATTATCATTAAAATGTTTAAATCCGGCCGAAATAGAACTTGCCAACAAAGACTCAAAAAACAAACCTAAACTATAGGGCTCAACAACCTCAAATGATCCACCTGCTAATCCAGAATATCCAAAGTCGTTGCCTGGCATCATAATTTTAAAATTAAGATTGTCAATAAAATATTCAGGAACGCCTTTAGCAGTTATTACACGTTTTCCGATACTGTTAGAACTGCCTTTAGTTTCTTTATTGTTCGATGTTCCTGTAAAACCAGATTCACCAAAAACAATAAAACGAGAATCCTTACCATTGGCTGTATCGTCTAGATACGAAGCATTCTTAAACGAATCTCCTGAAACAGCACCCAAGCTGATACGATAAGTTACACTTTCGTAATCTTTTAAAATATTTGGTGTAGTGTTGCCAAATCTTTTTTCGAAAAAAGCTGTGTTTTGTGATGTAGCGGCATCTTCTGTAGCAGTTACGTTATTAGAATGAGGGGTTACTGCCATATACTATACTCCCAGGGTATTTTGAAGTGTGGATGCTGTAGGTATGTATATGATTAAGCCAGGTTCAAAGTCGAATACTGGATCTTTTAACAATGAAGGATTTCGTTGAGCAAAAATCCACCACAGTTCAGAATTTCCATAAAGAGCATGTGCTAGTAAGTCTGGTCTATGTCTAAATTTATTTTCAATCTCATAAGGATAATCTTTATCAGTTTCAGGTATAACTCTATACTCTAATACATCCAAGTAATTAAAATTTTGTTTTGTTTTAAACCACGGACTTGATTTTTTATATGTTGCCATTATAATATTCCTCTCTGACCGCCATTAGCATAGTCATTAAGATTAAATCTTCTCAGTGTACTTCTATTGTAGACTGGGCTTACTGTTACTGCTATACTGCTTTCTAATGGTACCCAATTGTTTGTTCCATTATAATTAATTCTTTTGTATTGAACGTTTCGTTGTAATTCTATATTGACAGTTTTAACTACAACATTTATGCCCCTCGAATCTTGATTTCCAAACATGTAATTTCCATAACCGTGTAACTGTGCGACTACAGGAGGAAAACCATTAGGAACACTTTGTCCATAAAAACTTTTTGTGAGAGCTTGAAAAAACCTAACAGCCGCTAGCCAATAAATTCCTTCATTGTATGTTTGAACTGTAAACGTTCCGTTAATTTGTATATCATCAACGCCGCTGTTTTTATATGCTTGAAAAGGGAAGTTATTATGAACTAGGTCTAGTCTAGAATAATCTGCTTTATGTTGTACTGAAATTTGTGGAGTGTATGGAAAAACCACACCTTTATTTGTTTCTTTAAGAGGTGCTAGATATCCTGACGAAGCATTTCTAAAAACACTGTCTAGACTTCCTACACAAATTTTTACACGCCAATCATTTTTTGAACCGCCTGTTACTGCGCTTTGTTCTTCTGATCCTCCACCCTCTTTATTACCAGGGTCATTTGGATCATCAGAACCCAGTGCTTCAAAAATATTTCCTGCTACAGTTTTCGCAGAATCGCCAATTCTTTTCATCTGCTCAATAATTCCAGGCACAGACTGAATGACTCCTGCTCCTGCGTTTATTAAATTTTTTCCTACTTGAACCAGTGCTATCGCAGAACCAATTGCTCCTAGAGCTTTTTCTATACCGTTGGCTTGTGGCTTACCACTGATACCAAATCTATAACTTCCACTACCACTAGATGGACCAGCATTGTTACTAGGACCAGCATTACCAGGAAATCCACCTGGAGATTGTCCTGTTCCAGCATAGTTGTAAATCTTCCAGGAAGTATTGGTTGGAGCTGAACCACTTATTGTAATTTTATTTCTTACTCCGGTTCCGCTCGAAGCAATTCCTGCTTTACTTTGTGTATTTGTTGGTAATGCCATTTTGGTAAAATTCCTTTAACTTTACTCTATTTATTTCTCGAGAAATGTGCTATTATATAAGTATTACAGGAGTCCCAATATATGACACAAAGAAGAGTAAAATACCTTAACAATAGAGATCTTTTGAAAGAAATACACAAAAGTAAGAACACATACTGCTCCTATGTTGCTAAAGAATACAGTCAATACGATATTATTCTACCAAGTTTAGAAAAAATTAACCGTTTAACCATCGCCGAAGCTAAAAGAAACCAAGCAAAGCGACTAGGAACAGCAAATTTTGAACAAGCCAAAGAAAACAACAAAAAAGTAGTAGCAAAAGAATTTGAAATCGATTATAGAAAAATTGAAAAAACAGATTTAATTTTTAGAATTATGACCTTTGAGCATGTTCCACTTGCTCCTGGTCGTAAGAAAACAGTAAAAACAGTAGCAGACGCACACGAAAGAGTTAATTTTCCTCCTTTCCAGCATTGGAAGTTTGATGAAAACGACAATCTTATCTGCGTAGGTAAAAGTCACTGGGTTGGAGGAATGCAAAACGGTTATTTCTCTAAAACTAACGGACAAGCAACTAACGAATTAGCTCGCATGTGGATGAAACTATGCGAACGCTATGCTACACGTGGTAACGTAAGAGGTTACACGTATAATGATGAGATGCGTGGGCAAGCGATACTTCAATTAGCACAAATTGGTTTACAGTTTGACGAATCAAAATCAAATAATCCGTTTGCTTATTATACTGCCGCTGTTACTAATTCATTTGTTAGAATCATCAATATCGAAAAGCGTAATCAAAACATTCGAGATGATATCTTAGAAATGAACGGAATGAACCCTAGTTGGTCTAGACAAAACTCTAACGAAAACTTAGGTGTCGATCCGGGCGATAATGGCAAAAAGTAACTCTTGACTTCTTCACTAAAAGACCTTATACTAGTATAGGAGAATGAAATAATGGCGCTATTTAAGAAAGCGGCTTGCTTTACTGATATTCATTTCGGAATGAAATCTGGCAGTAGGATACATAACAAAGACTGCGAAGATTTTATCGAATGGTTCATTAAAGAAGCCAAAAAAGAGAATTGTGAAACTTGTATATTTTTAGGTGACTGGCACCATAATCGTGCGACTACTGATGTTAGCACTATGAACTACAGTGTTAGTAACTTAGAAAAACTTAACAACGCATTTGATAAAACATATCTTATGCTTGGTAATCATGACGAGTTTTACAAAGATAAAAGAGAAATTCACAGTTTAGAATTTGCTAGACTATTTCCAAATATTGTATCTGTTAATCATCCAATAACCGACGGAGATGTTACACTACTTCCTTGGTTAGTCGGTGAAGAATGGAAAAAAGTTAAAGATATCAAATCAAGATATATTTTTGGACACTTTGAGTTACCATTGTTCTATATGAATGCTATGGTACAAATGCCTGATCACGGTCAACTACAAGCCAATGATTTTGTTAATCAAGAATATGTTTTCTCTGGACATTTTCACAAGCGCCAAACCAAAGGAAATATTACATACATTGGCAATGCTTTTCCACACAACTATGCTGACGCATGGGATGATGAACGGGGCATGATGATACTCGAATGGGGTAGTACTCCAGAGTATCGTAGTTGGTCGGATCAGCCGTTGTATAGAACATACAAACTTTCAAAACTTTTAGAAGCGCCAGACAATCTACTTAAAGAAAAGATGCACTGTCGTGTTACTATTGACGTTCCTATCAGTTTTGAAGAAGCAAACTTTATCAAAGAAACGTTCATGCCACAATATAACTTGCGTGAACTTATGCTTATTCCAGAAAAAACGGAAATTGACTCTCAAGATATTCAACCAATTGATTTAAAATTTGAAAGTGTTGATACTATTGTTGTAAATCAGATCACAAATATTGATTCCGAACAGTATGATCAAAAACTGCTATTGGAGATTTATAACGACCTATGATCAAAATTAAGAATCTTACAGTCCGAAACTTTATGAGTGTTGGTAATCAAACACAGGCCATTGACTTTGACAAAGGCATGTTAACACTTGTGTTAGGAGAAAACTTAGACTTAGGGGGTGACGATAGCGGTGCTAGAAATGGTACTGGTAAGACTACGATTATTAACAGTTTAAGTTATGCTATCTACGGTGTTGCCCTTACAAATATTAAAAGAGACAATTTAATTAACAAAATTAACAGTAAAGGTATGTTAGTTACTGTTAGTTTTGAAAAGAACGGTGTTGATTATCATATTGAGCGCGGTCGTAAACCTAATATTCTTAAACTTAATGTAAACGGAGAAGAATATTCAGCAGATGATGTTGACGAAAGTCAAGGCGATAGTAGACAAACACAAAAAGAAATTGAAAAACTGTTTGGTATGAGCCATGAAATGTTTAAACATCTAGTGGCCTTAAACACATACACTGAACCTTTCTTAAGTTTGAAGTCAAACGATCAACGTGCTATCATTGAACAGTTGCTTGGTATTACAATTTTATCAGAAAAAGCAGACGCACTAAAAGAACAAATTAGAATTAGCAAAGATCTTATTCAACAAGAGAATACAAAGATCGAAACTATTAAAGTAAGCAATCAAAAAATTGAAGAATCTATTCAAAGTTTAGAAAGAAAGCAGAAGTTATGGCAGGATAATCATACTAGTGCTGTAAATGAGCTAGATCAAAGTATTACTCTACTAGAAAAGATCGATATTGAAGCAGAAATTGACGCACACAAATGTTTAGAAAACTTCAATGAAAAGAAAAAGCGTTTAGAAGAAGCACAGCGTTGGATTGCTAATATCGAAGCAGACAATAACAAGCAAGAAAAAACTATTGCTAAACTAGACAAAGAAATTTTACTTTTAAAAGAACATAAGTGTCATGCTTGTGGACAAGAAATTCACGACACTACACAAGAAGAAATTCTAAACAGCAAACAAGAACAAAAACAAGAAGCCGCTTTACAAATTTTAACAAATAATACACAGTTTGACGAGCATACAGCAGTTATTAACGAAATTGGAGAGCTTGAAATTTGTCCTCCTACACAATATGACAACCTAGAAGAAGCAGTTAATCATAAAAGTACACTAGCAAGTTTACATAAAGAGTTAGAAAAGAAAAAACAAGATACTAATCCTTATGAAGAACAGATTGTTGAACTTAAAGAAACAGCCCTACAAGAAATAAACTGGGATGCTGTAAACGAACTTACGAAAGTAAAAGAACATCAAGAATTCTTGTATAAACTGCTTACGAACAAAGATAGTTTTGTAAGAAAACGTATCATTGATCAAAATTTAAGTTACCTAAATATGAGGTTAACATACTATCTAAGTAAAATTGGATTACCACACACTGTAGAATTTCAGAACGATTTAAGTGTCATTATTACACAACTAGGACAGGACTTAGACTTTGACAATCTCAGTAGAGGTGAACGAAATAGACTCATTTTATCCATGAGTTGGGCATTCCGTGATGTTTGGGAAAGTCTATATCATAGTATTAATTTGATGTTTATCGACGAACTAGTAGACAGTGGTATGGATTCAAGTGGTGTTGAATCTAGTATTGCTGTATTAAAGAAAATGACTAGAGAACGTGATAAAAACGTATTCCTAATTTCTCATAGAGATGATTTAGCAACTCGTGTTAATCAAGTTCTCAAAGTAATAAAGGAAAACGGATTTACATCATATTCAAATGATGTTGAACTGGTGGAATGAGTACAGAATCGCATGACAAACTTATAAGAGCATTTCAGGAATACTTTAAATGGCAAGATAAGTTTGAGTATAGTGGATCAGATGCCGCAGGCATCAAAGCACGTTATTGGCTAAGTGAAATTAGAAACTTTGCTAGCCTTAGACGAAACGAAGTACAGGCAAAAAGGCAAGATCGTAAGGCAGCCAGAAAAGGCGTAATAGGTAGACCCAAGAAAGTAAGTAATGCTGATGACGACGAATCCGGCATGGACTTACCAGAATAAACCACTAGATAGTATTCCTGAGGAATACGAAGGGTTTGTCTACCTCATCACAAACACACAGACTGGGCAAAAATACATAGGCAAAAAACTAGCCAAATTCAAAACTACCAAACCGCCACTCAAAGGCAGAAAAAACAAACGCAGAGGCACCAAAGAAAGCGATTGGAAGGACTATTGGGGTTCATCAGATCGTTTACAAGCAGATGTCGAAGCACTAGGCCCAGCAAACTTCACCCGAGAAATATTATATCTTTGTACTAACAGGGCAGAGATGTCCTACATAGAGGCAAGAGAGCAATTTGACCGCCGTGTATTGGAAAGAGACGACTATTATAACGGAATTATTAATGTGAGAGTAGGCGGATCAGATAAATTGCGCAAGGCACTATTAGAACAACAGGCAAAGAACACTACCAAATAAGCCCGCACCGGCGTAGTTATGGTGCCCGAAATCCGTTCTGATGTGTGACGGTAAGGAATGTTGATTGGTAGCAACGATTTCAGCAACTATCCTTTACAGGACGATGATCGGATATGCCTTCATAAAACCGGTTTTGCTGTCAGAACAAGATTAAAAAAGGCTAAAAGAGCGGGTAACTCCCGCAGGTTTATAGTATAAGTTAGCGTTTGTATTATAAACTGCCGTTGTACATAAGATACTAAGACGGATTGAGTAGGTATAGGATAACCGCCTACGCTATGCATTATAAAGTAAGCATTGTAGATCTAACGCTATTGTGACTGTGCGAACTCAGATGATGTTCAAAATTCACACTTTGGCCCGGCAACGGGCTAATTGTGACCATACAATCTAGATGATGCTAAAATTGCTTCGCAATTGATAATAA
>Ga0222716_10000330_pt1 | contig 39897 bp, 51 predicted proteins | sample C33_13DmetaG_FD_165044 | JGI IMG/M metagenome (GOLD analysis project Ga0222716, IMG submission 165044) | Estuarine water microbial communities from San Francisco Bay, California, United States - C33_13D | ecosystem: Environmental > Aquatic > Marine > Unclassified | place: USA: California... | reverse complement strand
AACTCTTGAATCTGTAACGGAGTAAAACCAAAAGCAGCTATTAGAGCTTGAGCAGTATTCATCTCAGGTCCAACAGCAATTCCGTTTTTGCTTCTGTATTGACCATTGTTGAATATACCAATAGCCTTAGCGTAGTTATTCAAGGCTGATGGTTGACGAAGAACATTAATAATATCTTCAGTCAAAGCTACAGTATGACCATTGATTAGATTATCAGCAGCATTAACGAAAGACTTTACAATGTCTACTGTGATTTCACCTGAAGGACCACCTATAGCCTGATAGGTTTCTTCCTCGAATATCTTCTTGTAGGTATCAATGAAAGCACCAATAGGAGCAAGCCTAGGACCAACACTGACAGCACCCTCAGGGCCAGCTAATGCAGTTGACAGACCATCAATGAAGCCAAACTTAAGTCCTACATACCAAGGACTACCTGGTTCAACTCCAAGTTTTTCTCCTACGTAATCAGCAGCAGTATCTAAACCGAATCCTGATAGACCATACATAGGGCCAAGGATAGCAAATAACCTAGCTCTTTCTGCTGCTGTGAAACCTCGTCCTACGAATACAGCTTCCATTGCTCTTAAGCTATAGGATAACCACTGTGTAGGAACCTTCATAAGACTTGACTGAGCCTTAGCCCTATCAAGTGTAGTCATATTGAAGGTTAATGTTTGTTCCCGCCTAGTTATCCATTCTCTACCTGTGTCAGACAAAGCGGATATTCTAGGAAACTGCTGCTTAAACTCAAGGAATGCTGTGTTAAGTGCAGTAAGACGAGACAATCGTTCACCAGCTTTAAATGGATAGAGACCAATGTCTAATCCTCTGCCTACAGCATCAGTTAATTGCTCAGCTTTACCTCTTAGTTCACTGTACTTTAGGTTCTCACCTCTCCAACGAGATAGACCCCAGCCAACACCTGTGCCAGCTTCAATTGCATCACCATCTACAACTGCTCTACCTGATGTTCTGATGTACTCAAGTAGTTCTTCAGCAGATTCTTCAGTTAATCCGTGGTATTTGGCTAGTCTAGCTACACCTTGTCTATATGCTACAGGATCTTTAACTGCACCAAGTAAACCTCTCTGAGCAAAGACCATAGCTGCTGCATTTAGTCCATGCTTAGGAGATATAGCCATGATTGTTGTAGCGTGAAGACCCTGCATGACAAACTGAGATAGGTTCATAAATCCAAATGCACTTTGAAAACCAACCTTAAGCAGTAGGTTTGTAGGATCACCTAGATTTAATTTCTTACCTGTCTTCTGGAATACAAACTCAGCTACTTGACCTCCTAGTCTTTCCATGACCTGAGAGGCTTCATCCTGCATGTTAAGTCTACGAAGAGTAATGTTACGCATCTCTCTCATACGATTAGAAAACGAGTCATTACCTGTGATTTCAGCAGTTCTAAATAAAGTCTCATAGTCTGTCTTAGATATACCCTCTTGTTTGAACCAAGTTTTTCCTATTTTATTATCTTGTGCAGCTTTAACCCAACCAACCATAGCGTTCTGAGTGTAGGCTCTATTGGTATATGTAAAGACTGAGTTACCTAGTTGAGCAAAGACAGAAGAAACTGGATCTGAGTTGTATGCTCTACCTCCACCGAAGTCCATGAGAACTCTATCTTGTCTTCTCATGTCATTCTGAACATAATCTTCAGCTTTTCCACCGCCCCAAATATCTGGATTATCTAACTCACCCTCGATTAGTTTATCATTTCTACCTTTGATTCCTATGTCACCTTCGAGTTGATCTCCTGGATTCTTTACCCAACCTTCATTGTAGATAAACTCATCAAACTCAGCCTTAGTCTGTATGCTTGGGTTCCAGTCATTGTTGTTCTTAATTACATTGTCGATGTCTGTCGCACCTCTTATGACTGCATCTCTAATTGTTCTGAGTTGGTTATAAGCCTTATTAGCGTCTACCTCAGAGAAAGCTGACATAAGTGATTTAAGTCTTTTGCCTTCACCTCCGATAACTAGAAAATACTTAGCAAAAGGATTTGTTCTTGTACCACCTGGGTTGTATCCCATGACATCTGTAGGATCTACCATACGAGTGCTAAGAGGTTCGATTACAAATCTTTCGCCTGTGTCTAGTGGCTTATCTAGTTTCCAGACAGGTATATCTTCAGGTAGATGCTGAGCAATATCTTCCATTGTTCCGTAGATTCTACCTTCTACAGTCCTAACGATATCATCAGGCTTTAATTCTGATCTTGTTATTTGTTTAGCTGGAGAGAAGATATCAGGAGCTACTTCAACTGCTTTGTTGTAGCCTTTAGCAACGTACCTCTGTAGTTCCTTGGTAGCCTTCAGAAGGTAATCTGCTTCTTCTACAGTAGCTAGAGCATGATAAGCGTCTAGTTCCTTCTGAGTTGCCTCAGCTCCATTAGGATGAAGCTCTTTGTAGTTTTGTTTGAACTCTTCGTCTGTATACCTAACGCGAAGGCTAGAGTCCTCACCGTCTCGTAACTTAGAATACACAGCCCTAAGAGTATAGTCAGCCTTAGAGTCTAGAGACTTGATTGCATTTTCGTAAGGTCTTACAATTTCTTTGATTGCACCTCTACCTGCCTGACCCATTTGAGCAAGAACAGACAGACGTTCGGCATCTCTAAGTGCAGCACTACCTAACAATGAGTTATTAAATAGCTTTCCTATGGTATTCCTTACCACACCACCTGCAATATTAAGTTCAATTCCTACAGCTTCAGGCAATCCAAGAGTATCTACTCTTTCAGTTACCTCAACTACAAAACCTTTGGATGCATCTGAAGGATCAAATTGAACTACCTTAGCATTAGGTCCAAGTTTCTCAGCTAGTTTGAGTACTGATGGCGTAGGCTTGTATTGTAGGTCAATAGGAGGAACACCTTCGCCTACAGGTTCACCAAACTCAGCTAACCTTTGGCCAGCACGAACTTGTGTACCATCTTCAAGTACAGTTACAATTCGACCAGCTTCTCTTACTGCTCTAGTTTGAACTGGAAGGAATGGAGCACCTGTATTAGCTTTACCAAATCTAAACTTAGCTACGTATACACCTAAGCCTTCATCAATAAGGTCTATACCAGATTGAAGAACATTTGTTGTTTTCTCTGCGTAGTCATTAGCAACTTTCTGAGCAGCTTCTCTGACCTTATCCTCAGTAACTACTCGACCAAAAGATCCTGATCTCCATAGTCTATCAATCTCTTGTATGATCTTGTTCTCTTGAAACTTAGCTATAAACCCTGAGTTACTTGGCCTTACTGGAGTACCTGCTGCATTAAGATCTTGTGCTGGATTACTCATAGTTCCTAATGTCTCAGGATCTGCACTTCTTCTTAGAGTACTTTCAGCAGCAGCTTGTCCAGCTTCATCTCCCGCCATAGATGTAACTCGACCAATAGCTGTAGATGACCTAAGAGATGAACTAAGTTTACCTGCTGCCTTTACTGCCTTACCTACACCAACGACTGAAGGTAAATCAAGAAGAGCTAGAGCTTGAACAGTTTCTTTCATAGGATCAAAGCCTCTGTTTTGGACTCGGTCCTGAAACTCCATAGCTGCAAACAGATTGTTACTACCAAAGAAGCCTTCGTTAGTTACGTCAGCAGCGTAGTCTTCAATCCATGTTCTAAATTCTTTAGGCGATAGAGTAGCAGCTTTAGTTAAAATCTCTCTACCTGTACGCTCGGTCCTTGCAGTAAAGTCTTCAATCATACCGATTGGTATTTGCCTGAAGACATACCTATCTATGAAATCAGCACCATAGTTAAACCAAGTAGCTTCATCTTCACCAGCCTTAGATCTAACCTTAGCAGCTACTTCATTTGCAATCTGGTAGTTAGTTGCAAGCCTAGTCTCAAGGTTTTCCCAGTCTATGTTACTTTGAGATAATGCCTGTTCAGTAACAAACTCAGGATTCTCATTGAACTCACGCTGTTTAGCTGTTAAGTCTGAGGCTTCCTGAAGTACCTGCTCTGCTGTCTTATTGTAGAGTTGACCTCTGTTAAATACTTCAGCAAATGCAGCTTGACTGATACCTGAGAACCTAGCTTTAGCTTCTTCTGTTTCTAATTCCTCTCCTGTAGACGTAACAATATCATTAGTCCTAGCAGGTGTAGGAACCTGAGGATCAATAGAAGTATATTGCTCGTCGATAGCTACGGTATTAAGTTCGTCTATAGTATCAATCTCAGGCATTCTTTTGTCCTTGGCTTAATTTACTTAGAGTCCTACAGGATACCCAGTTTGACCGCCAGGTGTGGAAGTAGGAAGTAACGCAGGAGTTGGAGCAGGTTGTCCACCACCAAAGCCACCACCAGCACTAAACAACTGTTGACCAAAGCCAGCTACAGCCTGACCAAGTTGTGCTCTGCCCATAGCATTAGCTGCTCTCTGTTGGAACATACTAATGTTTCTGCTTAAGCCTGACATCTCACTAGCGAACCCAAGGCCAGCACCTAATTGAGCACCTATAGCAGCCCTACCACCAAGTACACCTGATGTCTCTAGACCACCTAAGCCAGCAGCAGCAGCCCTTTGCTGACCAGCGGCAATCTGAGCTTGTCTTGCAGCTTGAATTTGAGAACGTCTGTACTGAAGTTGCTGTTGACGCTCTTGTGCTCGTCTAGCTTTCTTCTGTTGTTTAGCTGCTTGTTGCTGTGAGTATATAGAATAGCCTGTACCTGCTGCCGCTAGACCTACCCCAATCACAGCTAATGTAGTTAATGCTGCCATTTATACCTCCTTAATATAACTAGTCTCACTAAGAGTATAACCTAGTCTGTTGTATAGTTTTCCTAGTCCCTGTAATTTAGTTAGATCACTCATACAAACCTTAGTAACACCTTTTGATTTAGCCCATGCTTCGTAGGCTTTAACCATTTTGATTGATCCTCTACCATCTCTAGATGTCTTACGAACAAACCATGCTAACTCAACAGCAAATTTCTCAGACATCATCCAAGGAGCTATACAAGCACCTACCAATGCACCTTCAAGACTTCCGTTTACATCCAACACAAGAACAACATAGTCTTCATTGTCTATTGCGTTAGCTAGTCTTTCTTCAACTAAGTCTTTCTCAAATGGTTTTAAATGATCTGGACCTTCTTTAATAAATTCGTAGCCTAGCATTAGAAGTTCAAATAGATCTTCTTGTGTAGCTTCTCTAACTTTAGAACCTTCTGTTGCCTGCACTTAAAACTCCATAACCTAGCAAGTGGAAATCTTTACCCTCTTCAGATTCAAACCTCAGACGCATGGACTTACCTTTGCCTCTGATCTTAAGTCGGGTATCCACTACTGTATCAGGATATCCAAAGTTTGACAAGTCTCCAGGATCAACTACAGGCATAGGCTTAAGTCTATACGCCTGCTGTGTCTGTGTATTAGTTTTACTAAAGTTCCAATACGAAGAAACCAACAAAGAACCTTCTCTTATAGGGGAGTATCCAGTCGATTCATTACCTGACCAACCTGTCTCAGTTACTCTGGAATACACTTGAAGATATGGAGCATTCTTTTGTAGCATTACATCGCCAAAGAACTCATATCCAGCTTCAGCAAATGAACTATAATTAGCACTACCCCAATCCTTGAAGCTAGTATCATAGAAGTAAGCCATAGATACTTTGTTATTTGCTGCGTTTCTACAGATAAAGATAATAGCTGGCTCACCTGTGTCTATCAAAGATTGTTCGTAGGTAATTACATTGTTAGCACTAGCGTCTATGACTGTGTTACCGCTATTGTCAATTACTTGGTAAGCAGTAGTGCTAGAAGCAAAGTCCTTGTAGTAGGCAGCACCTATGATATCAGGTGTAGTACCTGAGGCATCGGCTACAAACCAAGGATAGAATGCTTCAAGATTTAGATCCAGTATTAAAAACCTGTTTAACTTAGATACTACAGACTCTGAGCTGTTAGGATACATCCAGTAGATACGTTTGTTGATTGGATCAAAGACTGAAGTACAACGGCTTCTCTGAACACTATCGATAGCATCGAAGAATGTCTGTATTGTTGTCAGGCTTATGTTGTTCTCAGCAGCTTGAAAACTCTGTTGATCGAACCCAAGAGAATGTATACCTATGTCACTCCACCAGAATGGAACACCATCAGCAGATACAAAGGTATGCTTATTAGTTAAACCAATGGATGAGAGTTTATTAACTGCAAATCCTGTAGCTCTGAATACATCGTCTACACCTTTGATTTGCCATACACCATTCTCAGCGAATACAAAGATACTATTATTAAACGAATGTAACTTACGAACACCATAGGCTTCAGGTATTCTAATCAGTCCACCATCGTCATCTAAAAGATCAGGAAAGTCTTCAGTTGTAGGATCGTTCTTTGAGTGACAGTCACCTAAGCCAGCAGAATCTACAGAAACACTGGATGAAGATCCTTCTATAATTCTTGAGAATAGAACTACGTTGCTATCCTCGTGACCACCTCTGTTAAGACCTGAATAGAATACTCGTCCAGCCATTGTAGCTAACGTAGAGAACCTGTCCTCTATTGTTTCAATAGCTAATGCCGCAGGAAGACTTGTGCTTGCACCTGATCTATATGTGTAGGTTCCTAAAGTAGTTCTGTCTCGATTAAAGAAGTTAACTACATTGTGTCCTTGGCCTATGATACCTGAGCCACCTTCAACCTTTTTGTATTCAGTAACATCAAAGTCACCGCTTGAGTTTTTACCTGCAAACCACGGTAGATTTATAGCTGGAAATTTATATGGAGATACATCTCTGTAATCTGTTAAGGCTGCCTCACCTTTATCTCCATGCCATCCTGAGTTTCTTGTGTCGTATACTCTTTGAGCAGTTACTGTAGCTTCATCTACTTCTTCACTTAGAGTAGCTCTGTCAGATAGCAGTTTGAAATCTCTAGTTCTAAACGTAATAGGTTGAACATCAAAACTCCATACGTCTGAACCACTAGATGTATTCAACGTAGCAATGATAGCTGAAGTCTCTATGCTAGGATGAGCTACAATAAGCATACCTGAGATAGAGGTGAAGTCACATTTGTCGTCATTAAGAGAACCAGCACCTGCATACAGAAGAGAATTAAGGTTTATGAAGCTAGTGCCTGAGGTTGTAGATCCGCTTAAAGTATAGGAAAAACTTGTGATCTGAGAACCTGAGTATGGTGCATCAGCTTTATCATAGAAGTATATTTTATTGTTGACATGAACTACAAGAAATTCTCTGTCTGGAATACCAGCTACGTTATGCCATGTATCTGTGTGAACTATCTCTGAATCACCAACAGTAAATGTAGAGTCAACCTTACTAGCCTCGAAGTTAATACCTTCACGTCTTTTTCTGCTACCATCCCTTTCGAGTTGACAGTTTAATTCATCTACTGAAGCATCAGGAGGAAACGTAAGTTCACCAGCTTCAGTAATCAAACCTTTGATAAAAGTATTAGTTACCTTCTGGTTCAAAGACTGGGGCATTCTTTTCTTTTTCCTTACGTTTGAGTCTTTCTTCTGTAAACTTTTCGCTTCTTACAGCCTTAGAATCATAGACCTTATTTCTATCGTAAGCCTCTATAGCTTTCTTAGCAGCAGGTATCGAGCTAAACTTACCTGATAATTCAGAAGCTAACTTACCTTTAGACGTTACAATCTCAAAGAATATAAAACCATCTCTAGCTTTACGAATGATAAGAGGTTCTTTAAGTTTATCTGACATACAGACACAGACTTGCTTAACTGTATCTTCTTCAAAGACTACCATATTACCGTCCGTATTTATTTCTTACGTTCTCTTGTTTGGTTCTGTATAGATCTTTAGTCACAAAGGATTTCAATCGTCTAGCTGCCTGTTCTACCTTAGGATCTGAACCTGATTTAAACAACGAGAAGCATACAGACTTAGACTCAGCCAACAAATAAGGTATTAAACTCTCGTCTATGTCAGGCTCAAATGCATCTGAAATAGTAAACGTAGGTGTGACTATACCAAATGCTTGTGTCTTAGAAGTCTGAAGTACGCTATCGACTGTAGACTTGTATGCATCCATAACGATATGCTCATCATCAAACGAGGTATATACCGTTGGCATCTTGTTGTTAACTATCAAGAGATTAGTACCAGCAGCTACATCAGTAACTGTAGTTATGTTACTTGTGCCTGTGTTTCTAGTTAGAAAGTCTCCAGGCTCTACATACTTAATCTCTTTGTAGTTAGTACCACTAGATTCGTCTATGTTATACCTGACCCAGTAAAGCTGACGACCTACATACTGAAAGTGCGTAGGCTTAGTATTGTCAGATAAAGACGTGAGTTTAATCAAACGCCTATGCTCAGGAATCTCTCTAGTGGTTATGAAGTTGTAGTATGTGTCTTCTATTACAGATGCAACCTGAGTAGCCTCAATGGAATCACTGATGCTGTTGACTGGTTCAGAGTCCATGTCACTCAGAATGCTCTGTACTAATGATAGTAGAGTTTTATCCATTAGCTGTGAATACCTAAGACTGTGAGGTTAGCACCAGCGATGTTCAGTGTGAATGCAGCAGATCCCTTAAAGAACACCTCAAGATAATCGTTAGTACTGAAAGTACCGAAATCCGTTAGAGTAACTGTTCTCCATTCACCTGAAGCACAAGTTACTATAGCATGTCCACCGTTTAAAGCTGAACCGTTCTTACGAAAGATAATCTCAAGATCCTTGCTAGAACCTGAGGCTTGTTGAACACTCATTGTAATCTGACAGTTACCTACAGTATTATCTGTACCTGTGTACTTAAGTCTGGCATTAGGAGATGACTCACCTATCCAGTCTCTGTTTAATGACAACGCAAACGTAGGATTAAATACTGTGAAGCCAGTTGTAACACTGTGAGTTGCAGCGGGAGTTACTGCGTCAAAAGCTATGTAACCATTGACAAAGTTATTGTAGTGATCCCAGTGACCAGTACCTGTACCTAACGATATGTAAACTTTACCAGCAGAAGCAGAGGCTACACCTTTAGGTTCATGTAGGTCAGATCCAGTTAATGATGAGTGAGTTACGTTAGCCATTTACTGCTCCAAGTTAAATCAGGAGAAGGAACCTCAAGTTAATCCTGAGGCTCCTCTCCCTTAGGTTTTAGACTTCGATATACTCAATTACGAGTTTGAACTTACCAGCAGAGAATGTGCCAGTAGCCGCAGTCGTAACATAAGCATTCGCTGCACCAACACCTGCTGTACCACCAACATAAGCACCATTGCAAACAACAGCGAGGTTAGCGGCAAGAGCAGCAGTTAATACACCTGAATCAATACCATCGGCATCGATTACAGATTCAACGCCAGCAGATGAAAGAGACGACAAACCAATGTTTACACTCGTGCCGCCAGCAGCAGCTTGAGTTACAACAGCAGTTGCGCTCTTGATGTATGCACCCGCAGGAATGAACGGATCGTTAGCAACAGGAGAGATATTCGCAGTCAGATCTACATCAACTACAAGAGTTTTGATATCGACATCTGAAGAGATACCTTTGTTGTTAACCGCACCCTGATCGTTGTCAGTCAGAATGCGAAGACCATCAGCGTTGTAGTAAGACATTATTCAGGTCTCCTTTCTTAGACGGTCGGCTTGGAGATTACACGAACCATGTTCTCAGGGCGATACAGTTTAACACCATAACGCGCTGTAGTAACATACTCGTGACGCTGCAAGTCTTTGTTGTACTCATAGTCTACCTGTGGCATCTGACGCCAAGCACCTACGAATGGTGTGACAGTCGGAGCAGCAGAGAAGAACAGGTTCGCTTTACCGTTGACAGACGAGAAGTCAACATTGTTGTTATCACGGTCAGGTAAAGCTGAGTCAGTTGCATCTGCAAGGTAGTTCGATACATATACGTCAAAGCCATAAACATTCTTTACGAACGTCATGCCAGTCGCAATGCCATCAGCTACAATGCCCTCGAAGCGTGGGTTGTTGGTTACAGAAGCAAGGTTCGTAAGAGTATTGATGGTGTATTCCACAGATGGGTCTACAACAGCAATAAGAGCTTGATCGGGTACGTTAGCTTTCTTAAGAGCATAACGAGCACGAGCAAAGTCCTCTACTTCAATTACAGCACCTGTGCCACCCGCAGACCAACGATGCTCAACACTGTCGATGGTTTCGTTGCTGTTAGCGGATACACCAGATTCAGCAGCTGCAAGTGTCGTGGTCTCGAAGTGAGCCATGATTGCACGTTCTTGCTCAGGCACAAAGCGAGAGATAAGCTGTTCGCTGTAGAATGTGTCCTGTTCTGCTTTCTTGGTGATGTAGGTAGCTGACGACAGGTACTTATCCACGGAGAACGTGAACTGTCCTGTGTCTAACGGACGATAGTTTACTTCTGTATCTTCCGCATAGTCATCTACTTGTGCTTGACCGATTGATGGAATGTAGAACGTATCGCCGTCTGGGAAACCCTCAAGCATACGCACATACTTTTGTGCCATCATTTCGTCACGCAGAATCTCCTTTAGCTCGCCTGACCATACTTCGCCGCGAGTAAGGAGATCGGTATTACCAGTGGTCATAGCCATGATATTTTCTCCTAGTTAGTCTTGTTATACAAAGATGTACTAAATTCCAAAACGGTCGCCTAGTCTTTTTCTATCCTCTAGTAGACTCTGCTGCACCTTAGGACTGTAGTACAGGTTTTTGTTAGCCCTACGCAGGTTCTGGTAGTAATCCCAGTTTCTTTCCTGATTGTTGGACTGCATATTGACGCCTTCAGTTCTTATTGTACCTGTGACTATAGGTTGGGTAGACCTACGTTGTTCACCGATAAGTGTAAAGAAAGCTGTAGGAGACTCCGCTGCAATCTCTTGAAGACGATTTACCGACATACCCAACGTCGATGCCTTCTTCTCAATCTCAGCTTTGGCCTCAGTCCCATACATCTGTTCTAACTGGTGATTAACAGAATCAAGGTTTTGCTTGACTGTGTTCTGCTTCTCACGTTCTGTCAGCGTCTGCTCAACAAGGCTTTTAAGTGTATCCTCACTTAGGTCTGGCGTGGTATTGCCTGCTTCAGTGCCACTATTATTTCTATTGGACTGTACTCCAGTGTTTACGTTAGTGGTATCCGTAGCCCTATTCTGGAGTTGTTCGAGCAATGATTTGGCATAGTCCTGTTTACCTAAGTCTTCCTTGAGTTCTTTTAATTGAGATTCAAGGTTACTAATGTATGTATCAGCTTCGAGTTTCCCTTTGGCTAATACTTCAGGATCACGCCACTGCTCTCCCTTAGTCTCGACGAGTCTGCTTAGAAATGAGTCTTGTGGTTGAGTCTCAGAGCTAAATGCATTCTCTGTGGTCTGATCGCTATCTGTGGTTTGATTTGCGTCAGTATCAAAAACGGACATTATTAATCCTTTTTGTCTAAGTCTATTAGTTCTAAAATGTCTTCAAGTACTCGGTTGTACTCGTTGACTGCGATTTGACGAAACTCCCAATTGGGAACCTCGTAGTCCCTAACGCTTGACTTCTTTTTGTAGTAAGCGTTAAGAATTTCTCTGAGTGAGTCGAAAGCATTTCTGTAGTTTAAAACTTCAACTCGTCTCTTTTCTTTGTCCTCAGATTTAACTCCTCGGAACCAGGCTTGTTTCATTAGATCCCCATCTCAGCTTGTGTCATTAGATTTTCTTGGTTAACTACTTCCGCATTCTGGACTTGAGTTTGTGTTTCAAGTTGCTCAGCGACAGCAATGTTTTCACCGAAGAGAGACGGCTCACCAAGTTCTTCCGAAATGATTCTAGCGAACTCTTTACCTGAGAGATGCGCTGCAACACTGGGGTCAGCAGCCTTGATTTGATACAGTTGAGTAAGGTTTTGTACACGTCTTGCCCTTTCCGCAAAATGTCTAGCTCCGACAGGTACGATCTTGCCAGAAGCAATAATGTCATCCTTAGTAATATCTCTAAAGAAAGCAACACCTGTAGCATCGTCGATCACCCTGATAGTGTCGCTGAAGTTCATGTATCGCCTAGCTACCTCAAGCATTGAATTAAGCACTGGCTCAATGAAGGTTCTCTCGAAGTGTGCAGTCTTATGCTCAAAGATACGAGAGGCAGCATTCTGTAGTGACTGTACTTCAAACGCAGTCTTTTCACCTGGAGTTCTAATGCCCATAGCCTGACGAGGTGCTCCAGCCATTTCCTCCATTTTGTTTTCTAGAGTTTGTATCTGAAGATCTGCGTTAAGTGCTGTTGCATCTGGCACAAGATAACCTACGTCACCCTCTTCGCCTAAGTATATTCTAGTACCAGGTTCAAAGTCGAAGTCCTCTACGTCACCTCTAATCTTCATAACTGGGTATGCAATTTGATCGAAGACATCAGCCTTTAGATTTTCTAGGTGATCAATTCGATACTGCATACCTACAAGATTATCTAGTGGGCCCATAGCATAGAGATTGTCAGGCCGAGGTCTCCATCCTGCGTGAAATACAGGAGCATGACCTAACCATGATGGGTTCTCTTCGTTAGTTAAAATGTACGCTCTATCAACTACAGTAATTATTCTGTCTACTTGTAGTTCATCATTTTGATAGTCGTATATGTCACCATAGAATGTCAGTATTTCTACGTAGTCAGATTCATAGTAGTGCTGAATAGATGAAAAACCATCGGCGATATAACCATCAGCTTTGTTGAAGGTAGCATCTGAACCTCTAACTGCTGCTCTAGCATGAAGCATCTTATCTAGAATGACCTGCATATTTTCCTTAGCTGGATCATCCTTAATCATTCGTTTGATTTCACCTAGAGTTTTAATCGTCTTGATTATCTTAGGTGTCTTAAGAAAGTCAGAGGCTGCTGGATTAAAGCAAATGTCAAACGGAGATATACGAATTAGTTTAGGACCTACGTATTGAGATATGTAGTCACCATCTTCTTTGATCTTGTAGCGGTCTTCCCATTGTACAGTTGCAAAGCAGTTACCATACTGAATGTAGTCATAGATCAAGTCAGAAGCTGTATTAACAAAGTCAGACTGACGTATCTTATTTTCCATGTATGCTTGAATGGTATCTCTTTTGGACTTTACATTGGCATCTACTGAAGCTGCTTCAAACCTCATCCACTTCTGTTGGGGAAACAAAGAAGCAAAGTAGTTAGCATGAAGATTATCCATAAGCTGCGTGAGCTTAGGCGTGGTTGTAGTGTTCGACCAAGGAAGCATAGCATTGCCTGTGGTCTTGGTATCTGTGGCATAGAGATAGTTTCTGAGTTCTTTCCACTCTTCGATCTTTGTATTACGAAGGGTATCCCACTCGCGCCACCTGTTAGCAATCTCAACTGCTAGAACCTCCGGCTCGACTATTTGTTCTATGTCTAAAGTTTCACCAGCCATTCTTAAGCTGCTCCTCTGAACCTGTTATTAGCCCAAACTATATTACTTCTGTTCTTCCTGTTTAGGCTAGTTGACGGTTTGATAGCCATGTCAATACAAGAAGCTAGTGCGTCAATCACATCATCATGCGGTGGATTTCTACTGGACAACTCTTCTTCGAGTACCTGTGTGTTACCACCTTTGTAGTGCCAAATCTGTAAGTTATCGTATCTAGGTTCAAGCACAGAAGATATACGCTCTTGCTTGCTACCGTGTGACTTACTAGGTCTAAACTCATCAATGCTCAGAGCTAGACCGTGTTCCTTAATCATGTCCTTCAGTTGCTTAACGATAGCTGACTGAGCTACTGTGACTTCAGCTCTTATCTTACGGAATGACCACTTGGCATGTAGACTTAGTATATGCTCAAAGTAATCAGATATTCTGTCAGTTCTGAAGCGATCAATATCAATTACGTATATGTTATTCTCAGCGTCAATACCTGCAACTACGATAGCTGTGTAGTCTGCCTTACGATTTAAACTAAATGCAAAGTCAACTGCTGCAAATACATTGATTCTTTTGTCTTTATAATACCAGTAACCATTGTCTCTTGTCAAGAACTTTCTTTCAAAATACTGAAATTTCTCTCGTCTGACTGGTACGTTATCTGGATCAGTAGGATCATTGTAGTATTGAGCTTTGAATTGACTCTTGTCTAGATACTGTCCTCGTTTCTTAGCTAGGACCTGACGGTCAAAACCAAACCACTTACCGTCCTTACGCTTTTGTTTAGGCCACAGAAACTCACCGTTACCATCGCCACTATCTTCTACTGATCTCTCGTATACTTCGTAAATTGGAACTGAACCGTCTATCTCTCCGTTATCGTCGTATGTATCCTCTTGCATTTGCATAAGATCATTATACAAATCTTTAGGATGATACCGAGTACCGACGACCCATTCTCTTGAGTTGGCCCCTTCTATGGATGACAACAGAGAATATTGACTTTTAACTCTGTCTCTACCTTCGTTTGTGTAGGCATTTTCATAGACAACAGTATCGTCAAGTACTGCGATATCACAGTGCAAACCAGTTAGACTTGTAGTTAATCCTCCTGTGAAGACTGATGGATCTCTAATGTTCTCCACTCGTCTTAATGGATGATCTAAACAAATCTCAGATGTCGTCCAACGAGTGCGCTTACCTTCGTCTTTATGGACATGCTCAGGCCAATATCTCTGATAAGTATCAGATGTAAGGATACCCTTGATGAACGACAACTGCTTCTCAGCTAGGTTTGCTGTAGCCGAGATGTAGAGAACCCTAAGTGTAGGGTCTTTAGTTAATTCCCATGCAACTCTAAATGCAACTAACCTGGACTTACCGTGGTCACGAGGAAACAACAAAAGCTGATGTGACTTAGAATCTTGCCTAGTCCACCAAGTAATGACATCCTCGTGGCAAATACCTAACATCTGCTCAGGAGCAACCAGCTTGATGAACACAGATAGATCAGCTTCAGCAGCTAACCTTACGTCATCTAACGATGGTTTCTTAGCTTGCATTACTATTTGCCTTGTCCTCTGTACTTCTTAAAGTTACGTTTAGTATGTTTGGACTTAGGTCTAGACAAAGGTGAACTACCAATTGATGTTCTTTTCTTGGTTGGTATTGGTCTTTCAGCTATGCCAATTTGAGTTTTAGCCATTGTAATTTATCTTAGCAAAAGGTTTAGTTCCGAATGGTACTGTTGCACAAACTGCATTCCATCCTATGATTTCATCAGTTCTAAGTTTACTGTCAAAGATTCCAGTTACTATTTCTTCAGGTGGGCATTCTTCAACAACCAAAGCCTGAACCTTAACATCTCCTGTAGGCATCAACATATATGCAATAAGCAGAAGTTTAAGTATTACATTTTCCATAATATTACCCTTGAATAGGTGGGTGTCTTCCGTTGTGCATATGACTTAGTTTGTCTACCGCAGATTTAAGAGTCTCAATGTCAGCTAGTATCTTAGCACTTTCTCTGTGACGCCTTTCCATTGTCATTGGGTCCATCATGCTACTAATAACACTGAGCCTTTGATGTTGAGTCTCGATTCTAGTTTCAGTCTGATCCAGTCTTTTGTCTATTGTTCGTATTCTTTGTTCAATGTCAGAAAGAGTATCTTGTATGGCTTTGATTTGCATTTTCCCTACAGCAGCAGCACCAGCTACACTAAAGAGAATCCCTCCTAGAGTTACTAGGAGTTTGACATCTATAGCCCCTTCCATCTTTGACTAAAGTCATTCAGCAGCGGAAGCTAGATGAGTAGCATATGCAGCCTTTACTTCGTCTGTGAACACTTGACCTGCAATCGCAGCTACATCTGCATCTTCAGCAGTTAAGTCTGCGTCAGGCATTACCACATGACGATGGAATGTACGGCTGATCTCAGTACCGTCTTCAGCAATTATAGTAGCTGTACGAACCTGAACTACAGACCAATCACCTTGGTTAATGACTTCGATCTTGTCGTTCTTTACTTCTTTAGTTAATGCCATTGTTTATCTCCTTTGGCGTTAGGACTGTCCACCCGCGAAGGGTATTACTTAGCGACCCAGCCTGTTGTACCTGTGCCACTTTCTTTTATGTATAAAGTTGTTCCAGCACCACCGTCAGTCCGATAGTATATAGCTCCGACACCCGCTGTTATACTAGGCGCACCAGATTCTGCATGTTCGTAATGAACACCGACGAATGTTTGGTCTACGTTGTCAGCGTCAATACGAGTGTTGTTTTTTACATAACCTACTGATGGTGTAGTTTCTGTTGAAAGTTGTGCAATAAACCAAGCACTACCACTAGTTCCTTTTACATTTGTAACTGATATTCCTTGGACTTCAAAGAAACTGACTACGCCTCTATTAGTTAAAGTGTCTGCGCTTGTTTTACAGTTAAATACTGAAATACCGTCAATTGTTACGTTTTCACTTTGGCTAACATAAACCGCTTTTTCTACAGTATCGTTAAAAGTAGAATTAGTTACAGCAACATTCTTAACTTCCTCAAGTTCTAATCCAAGACCCGCAGCTTCTTTAACTGTAATGTTTGTTAGATTTACGTTGATGCCTTTAGTCATTTCTATAGCATCATTTGCATTATTTTGCAGCAACGCATTAGTGACACTTATATCTGTGTTCGCATAACGTACAACAATAGTACCTGTCGCTGGACTTACCGAGACATTAGGGCTTTTGAAAGTAAGAGTATTTCCGCTGATGCTTTCGATCTGCCATACACCGTTGTAGTAGCTTTCGTTTACACCGCTAATATGAACACCATCACCTACGCGAAACAAAAAGTTAGTTGCTATATCTGAACCCATGTCTACAGTAACAACGCCAGCAGATGAGGTTACAGCACTAGGTGTAAATGTAATGTTATTCTCGAAGCGCATACCATAGCCACAGTCATATGCAGATATGTTTGTAAATTTAGTTGCACTTTGAGGAGCGTGAATACGGAATCCTTGGTTAGCACAACTCTTTGCAATGCAGTTTGAATATTCACTATTGTTATTATAAGCTATTGCAAATCCGTTTCCAAAAGAGTTTCCATCAGCTAGGCAATTTGAAAACTTATGGTAATCACCTACGATGTAATAGCCATTGTCATACGTCCAATCAAATGCACTACAATCAGTAACAAGACCGTCGAAAGCGGCAATGTAAAACCCAGTAGCACAGCTTTTAGCAATACACCCTACAAGTTGAGTTCCTTGAGTAGACGACAGAAAACCTCTAGGCGCTCCAGCGTTTCCATTCTCTGACCAACTAGCAGCATTAAACGCAACGCAATTTTCTACACGATTTCTTATGGTATCTGAAAACCCAGACTTCTCTCCGAATATATTAAAACCTGTCCAACCATCTTTGAAGTAACAGTCTCTTATTGAGCTATAGACACAGTAACCAAGATAGACTCCGCCGATACCTTTATTGTTTGAAGCAACAGAACCATCAGCAATAGGTGTTGAGTTCTTACCGTGGAAAGATAGATCATGGATATTAATATTTTCGTTACCAGTACTAGAGTTCCAGTTGGTGTTTATGAATAAAGACACAGTGAAGTCGTCTGAATTGCCACCTTCTTTGATTATACTTGCTTCAATACCATCGCCATAAATGTGAGTGTTGCTATTTAAGATAATGCTTTCAGTAATTAAGTAAGTACCTGTTGGAATATAGACACGATTAGAGGCATTTACAGCAGCTTGAATTGCCGCTGCACTATCTGACACACCTGTAGGATCAGCACCAAAGTCTTTAACATTAACCTCACCGAGGTCAATCATTCTGGTTTTAGCTTTTGTGAGTGCCATCGTTGTGTCCTTATGCCGTATGATAAGAAAAAGCAAAATGGAGTGCAGCGGCAGTTGAGCTAATAGCTTGAGTACAGAATATAGAAATGTATCCTGCTACAATAGTATTGCTTACATTAGCTGCGCCAGTTGAAATTGAACCTACACTTGTATTTGCACTTGTTAATGTGTACGGAAGGTCAGAAGCTGGAAATAGCTGACCAACACCTGAAACAGATATATTAGTAGACCCTGACATTTCACCAACTACTGTGACCAATCTACCTACTTTTGTATATTTTCCTGAAGATGAAAAAGAACCAGTTACAGTAACACCAGAACCTTGCGTCGGAGACCACGTACCCTCTTCGTAGTCGTCGAATAGTTCACTTGTACCTGTGCCTGAAGTGGCTGAGAAGTCGATGCCGCCACCTGATGCAAATGCCAATGAAAACGCAGAAGCATCATAAGTCATTCCAGCCGTTGAGCCATCTGTTTTATAAAAGATAACGTCATTATCCTCTTTTACAGTTAGCAGCTTACTTCCAGCGGAACCCTCTTGAACTTCAAAGTAACCAGTGGCAGATGCATCGTTATCGTCAAGGCGCAAAATTAAGGATTGCTCTTTAGCTCCAGATGTAAATAAGGATGTCGTAACACTTCCGCTGTTTGTCCATCCAACAGTAGCACCATTTAACTCAAGAACATCAACCGTTAATAACTCAAGATCAGCACTTGTTGTTGCGGTTAATGTCGAAAAAGTTCCATCAGTGGCATTAACTGTATCAGGGGTTGCTGTGCCTCCATTGATTGCATCCCCAGAAATACTATCGGCAGGGAGAGACACAGTGCCGGAAGTAGTTAAGGCTCCCTCTACTGTAAGGTTGTTGAATGTTGGATTACGACCAAAGACACCGCCTTGCTGTTTTATTGTCATTATCCTTATTTCTCCTGACTCAGTAGATTTCTAAGTTCTGTTCGCCATGCTCTTCTTTGGCTAATTACATCAGCAAGGACTTCATCATCCTTAGTTTCATAGTTTGGCAAATCTTTATAGTCCGTATCAGAAAGCAACTTCTTTAATTCAGCAATTCGTGTTCGAGAGAATGTTACAACTTCTTGTGCTTGTAGTAATTCGGCGGAATAAACAGCATCACCATTTGCATCTCTGCTTATTGTTCTGTTATTCCACGCCGCAAGGGCTGTTTGATAATCCATCATGTCCATGTGCCTTCACGTTCTAAGATGTGCCATTCTTCATCAATAACTTGAAGCAGTAATCTTGAGCCTGTAATTCTATTGCCAGCACCTAAAGATAATGTATCTGCAGAATGTGGGTAAATATTATTTCCACTTGCCGTTGTTACTGATGGCTCATAACTTCCATTTCCTGCTATTAAATGAACAACAACAGGAGGATATATACCAGTATATCCAGTGCTATCATCTAATGTAATTGTAATATTTTTTGCCGCCGTTACTTGGTCGATATATGCGTTCTTAAATGAAGAGCTTGAAAGTCCAATTGTTCTTGTGCCGGGAGGTCCTCCGGGATAAGACGCTGGATTATCAACAAGACTAGTAAAGTCAAAGTCTACCTTATTATAACGAAGGTCTAATCTTCCAATTCCGTATATCTTATTTAAAGCACTTTCAATATTCGACAGTTCCACATTTCTTGCCTCTTGGCTTGATCCTAAAGAATAAATAGGAAGCACAATATCATAGTCAGAGTTGTAGACAGTCACATTACCAGTGCGACGAACAGAGAACCCATTGATTGAGAATCCACCCCAATTACCCGCAGTTGAGCCGTCATCAATAAACACATAGCTAAATGCAACACCACCAGCCGTAGTTCCACCAACATTTGTTGTGTTTGGATCAATGATGCTAATGTTATTAAAGTTTACTTTAGCACCAGTTGCAGGCCAATCAGCAATATTAACTCCAGCCCTACCATTTCTTTCTAAGTAAATATTGGAAAAGTTTATAGAGCCGTAACTTGTACCTGATGGGTGATTTCTAAGATAAATTCCAACAAGGTCTCCATAGCTTCTATAATTCGTTACTTTAATATCTAACTCTTTGTCATTAATACTATTCATAACAAAAAGCATACCACTGCCAACATTGTTATTTGTGCTTACATTTGTAAAACTGATATTTTGCAAAAGGTCAGATGCTGAATTTGGTTCAAAATCAATCCCTGCTTGAGGAGCAGTACCATTTGTATTGTTGAATTGAGAATTGCTTACAAATAATCCATCGACATCAATAATACTCATACCTTGTCTGCGGTTATTGTCAGCTATTGTATGGTCAATGAATATATTTGTCGAGCCGGGGCCAATATAAATACCGTCACCCCAACAATCTTTAAAAGTACAATTTAGAATTTTAATATTATCAGAATTGATTGTGTAAGTTCCCATTCCGAACTCACCACTTGAGCCAATATGACTGTCTCTTTCACCTTCAACTATTGCCCCATTAACTGTGACATCACTTACATTCAAAAAAAGTATACCGGCATATCCAGTTTGGTTAGATGGTTTTATCTTCAAAGTTGCTTGATTGAACTGTAAGTACGATCCTGTCCTTGGCCTAATTCCTCCAAAAACACTAAAACCACCAGCCGCATTTCCATCAATTAAATAAGTACCTTCTGGAAAATATACGTTAAGAGCTACGTCCAAAGCAGCCTGAATAGCTGAGGTATCATCTGTAACACCGTCGCCTACTGCTCCGAAGTCTTTAACTGATACAAACTCTTGTAGCTTAGCGTTGACTGTAGTTTGAGTTGCACCTGAGCCAGCCTGAGTAAATGTAACTGCTGATGCATCTGCTGTACCTACAGCTTCTAATGTCCTGGCTACTGCAACTTCAATAGATGAATTAAGAGGTGGTGCTTCTGTGAATGTAAGCGTTGTACCTGAGGTAGAATATGTATCTTTGTTTTGGTATACGCCGTCGATATATACTTGAGCGTTGTCTTTGATGTATGGATCGTAGGACAAAGTAAAAGCTGTAGTTGATCCATTGCCTGTGAATCTATTGGAGTAAAAAACGGAACCTGCTGAAGCTAGATCTGCTGGGCTTACTAGAACACCATTGATACGAAGAGAGCTAGTTTCTACTGCATTTACGTTAAGAAGATCATTTGAGTTTAGATCTATGTCAGCTGACATGGTGTTAGGCGTACTACCGTCTCTCGACAGAGTATTATCGAAAGCATCTCGAAGTGCTGTAAAGTTATTGTTTAGCTGAGTGTTTGAAGCATACCCTGAGGTAATACTTGTGACGGTAGGTTTCTTTGCCATGCTTATTCCTTAGGTCTTTAGTAAAGTACCTTAGTACATAATCACTGTGTCTGACTCTTTACCTTCTTTGTAAAGAACTACGTCAACATCTGTACCGTTGAAGCTACCATCAGTCGTTGCTCTGTAGTACATCTTAACTGGTTCGTAGCCTGCTGTTTCTTCTACAGTTGAGAAGCTATCTACGTCATGCCAGGTGCTGTTGTCCTTGCTTCGTTGAATGACTACGTTACCTGCTGTCCATGTACCACTACCGATTGAAATGGATAGGCTGAAGTTACCGTAGACGAATAAAGCATCTCCTGTCTGACTTGAGCCTGTGAAGTTTTTAGATACAGTTGTTGTCTTTGCCATGTGTCTATCCTTTTAGTTTTTAGCTATGTCTTTAGTTTATTTTAAGACCTAACCGTTCAGCATCTTTGGATAGCATTTGCATAGCCTGACGGTCTAAGGCTTCTTCTTCTAGTTTCTGTTTGTTGGTCTTACGGTCGTGAGGACTTACTTTTTCTATCCATCCTCGTTCTAGTAATAGCTTGGCTGCGGTAAAGGATGACTTACCTCCTTCTCGCATTTCATTAGCTATACTTCTTATTGCCTCAGACTTTATCTTTACTTCTGCTTCTTCTTTCCATTTGGCATAGTACCTACGGACTTGAGCATTACGTCTTATGGTATCCCAGATATCCCAAGTACCAAATAAAGCCATTGCAAATGTATACTCTGTAGGATCTTGAGATACGTACTCTAGGTAAAGACGTTTAATACTGAGGAGGTTCTTATCGTTGTGAACTACATCATAATCTTTAAGAGTGAAGATATGAAACTGACTATTGTCGTAACTTAGCTCTAGGAACAAAGACTTAATTCTTGTGTGTCCTACAGAGTTGACTAGTTGTTCTCTTTCAAACAAAGCCATACTATTTCCCTTAAGAAAATTCTTAGGTCTCGTTTCCTTAGGCTAACTACAAGGAACAAGGAAAAGGTGTAGAGGATTAATTTAAGGACTCCATTCTATCATACTGATTTTGGTTTGTCAATAGGTAACTACAAAAAAAGTTAATGTCTTGTGTATTTTTATTCTTGACAGATTTCTCTTTTTATGATACCCTAGATTATTACCTTAGGATACCCTAGGGTAATTACCTTAGGTACATACTCAGGAATATATAAACCTAAGGATATAACACAAGTATATAAAGAAAGAATATATACCTAAGGATAGAATCACAAGTATATATAAAAAAGGATATACCTAAGGATATACTTAAGTCATTCCGTTTTTTAGGTGTAGGACTAAAACTGGAATAGCTCTAGAAAGCTCTAGGAGCGTCACTGAGTAACCATCTCTTGTTGTAGGCTGATAGATAGCCTAAGATAAGACTTGTGCACTACAGGAGGCTTCTAGGGCTTTTTGTATATCCTGAGGTCAGTACCCTTGAAATGACTCAAAAATTTCTCAGAAAATTTCAAGGTGCATTGTACATATAAGCAGCACCCCCTAAACCCCCTGCCCTACCCTAGTAAGCTATGCAACAATTTCATTTGAAATCATTAGTAGACCAATTGTAACCTATGCAACAATTTCATGTGGTATTATTTCATTTGGTATTATTCCAGGTGGTATCGTTGGTATGCTGATTGTTAGGGCATTAACTATTAGCTTCCATATGATTAACCAACTAATTGATACTGTGACATTTATGCAACACCTGTGATATATTTGCAACAGTCTTCCTATCGTTTGGCTATACCTTATAAATATATACATGAGCTATGCACTTTCTGCATATCACCTATGCAATAATACCCTGGCTTGGCTATATACAAACCTTTCGATATTTGCCACGGTTTAACCATCAGAAACCAACCAAGGAACCAAACCAATGTTTAACTTTAGCCAAAAGAAAATAGGCGGCATTCGCTTTATCAGGTTAGGTCGCTTCTGTTTTTCTTTCTGTGTCACTTCTCAATACAAGGCTTTGGTCTAAGCCTAGGTTTAAAGCTGAGGCTTGTAGAATTGCAGGCCTTAGTCTTAAACTTAGGAATAACCAACGAAAGGAACTAAACCAATGCGAGTGACAGAGAAAGTCCTACAATCTAGGCTAGACATAATTAATCGACGTCTAAAGACTGAGCTAGTCCTTAACAATGCTCCTTGCTATGGTGGATATAATCTAACGTCAAAACTCGGAACGGTACGCCATAGAGTGCCACCTAAAGAAATGCTTAACTTTCTAGACGGGTTTTTGTTAGGCTTAGACATAGAAAGGAGAGACTAATGCTAGTTAAAGAAGCAAAAACCTATGGCGAAATATCAAACCGCAACACTAAAATGCCGGGGACTACATATGCCATCGATGCATTCGCTTGTATCAAAGGGTCTAAGCTTGCGAAAATCGAAGGCACTCCTTGCCATGGTTGCTATGCTCGGAAGCTACAAAAGATGCGACCAAGTGTTGACCAAGGCTGGAAAGCTAACCTTGCTAAGTACAAAGCAGCGGATCAAGAGAAGTGGACGCAAGCCATAGCCTTTCAAATCCTGAGATACAATAAAGACGGATACCATAGATGGTTCGATAGTGGCGACCTTCAGTCTATTGAAATGCTGGACGCTATCGTCCAAGTCTGTCGTATGACACCTAAAATTAAGCATTGGCTACCTACTCAGGAGCTAGGCATGGTTAAAGCATACGCTGGAGAGCTACCGCCTAATTTAACCATACGAATATCAGCATCTAAGATTGACGGCAAAGCTCCTAACTATCCTAATACTTCAGGAGTTACACGAGACAAAGCCAAGGCTACATGCTTTGCATACCTAAACAATAATTCTTGCGGGCCATGTAGAGATTGTTGGAGCCAAGAGATAGAGCACGTTATTTATCCTAAACACTAAACCCTAGACCTAAGGATTTAAACCAATGAACACAACAGAATTAGAAGACTTCACAACAGGATACGCAGACGCAGAGGAAGACATGCTAGAGAATGACTTCAACCTAACCGAGGTCTTTAATTTGCTGAGGCATTGCAAGATATTAGAACCATATGAGCAAGGCTATCTTATGAAACTACAAGAGGAACACGAAAGGGTAAACCAATGACAGAGATTAGCCACGTTCTAACGACAGAAGAATATATAAAGCTATGGGAAGAATGCGAGAAGCTAAAAGAAAGACACCTAAGACCAGAAGAAACAGAGGAGAAAACCAATGAAGAAATTCACGGTTAGCTATGAGCTAGTGACTGACGAAAGTGCAGAACATGGTGACGCAGAAGACCGAGGTAGAATATCAACTACTGATCTACTACGGGATGCAATAGATGATTTAATGGGATGCGGAGAGGCTATCGTAGACGTAGAACCTAACGACAGAAAAGATCCTAGATGGGTCACTGTTTACTACGATAGCAATTGCTACGGAGAATACGAAAGCAGAGACTTGTACTTTAGAATTAACGAAGGACCAACGCTGTCAACACGCAAGAGAATAGCTAAACTACTAGGAGCTAAGGTATGACACTAGCTGAAGCTGAGAAGATTGTAGGAAGTCAACCAACGTGGGCACTACGCAACATGGTGTTAGCTCTTAAGATGCACACATGGCTAAACACCAGAGAAGACAACGAAAGATTAAAGGCTGCACGTATGGTCTTACGCAATAGAAACAGAGGGAAAACCAATGACTAAACTTGAAGCACTCAGCCTAGCTATGGCTCTAGCAATTACCGCACCAACTAATGCACTATCTAAGGAATGCACAGAGTATGCCGAGGCTTTAGTCTCAGAAGGTATTCTAGATGGTAGCTTCACGACTGACGATGTAGACAGAGCTAGAGCTGATGCACTGGCAATGGCTGACGAATGGATAGCAGAAGAGAGTATTCACTAATGGCAACTCACAGAATAGTTACACACCTAGACCGAGAAACATTTAGAAGACCAAAGCAAAAGACATATACGTTTTCTTTCGATGGTAAACCTAGATACTTTAGGTATGTAGAATACGAACGGTCACTGACGCTAGAAGAAATAGCAGATGATCTATATAGACGCAACGCTATGGCTAACCGATTGTTTAAATACAAAATTGTTGACGGCAAAATACTTTGGAAGTTACACTATCCAACAATCAAAAGAACTGCTACAGGATATATCAAACCGCACAAAGGAGAAAAGTCCAATGTCAAAAGCAATTGAGACTCTAGCTAACAGAGTGTTTCAACACGGAGGTGTGCTATGTATTCAACGCGATGTTACTAATACATTCTGGCAGATCAACGTGAAGTATCCAGATCTAAATTACTACAGCAAGTGGTACTTTGGCTTACCATCGGATACTCTAGACAAACTAGCTAACCAAGTGAACGGAAGAATAAGATGAATATCTTTTATCTTAACTCAGATCCTAGTAAATGCGCCAAGGATCACTGCGATAAGCACGTATGCAAGATGATACTGGAGTACGCTCAGCTATTATCTACAGCTCACCATGTACTAGATGGAGAGGATGCACCGGAAGGTATCTACAAGAAGACACACGTCAATCATCCATCAGCAGTATGGGCTAGACAAAACAGAGAAAACTACCTCTGGCTCTTTGACTTATTTGTAGCCTGCTTGGCTGAGTACAAGAGAAGATACCTTAGAGACCACTCAACTTCACGTCTTGTTTCTAAGCTAGTGCAGTGGCCTATGAATATACCAGAAGGGAAACTAACCGAGCCTCCTCAGTGTATGCCTGACCACTACAAAAGAGATGACGTAGTGCAAGCCTACAGAGCCTACTACATAGGAGAGAAGACTGGGTTTGCTAGATGGAAGTACTCAGATACACCTACGTGGTACTCAGCAGCCATCTATGCCTCAGCCTAACCAAAGGAAAGACTAATGACAATTCAAATTAAACTACTACATCCTGATGCTCGAATGCCTGAGAAGGCTACAGATGGATCAGCAGGCTATGACCTAACGTCGATTGACCAAGAAGATATATACCCAAGTGAGACTAAGGTAGTTGGTCTTGGCCTAGCCTTAAGTATGCCATCAAGTATGTGCGCTCTTATCTGTAGTCGCTCAGGTCTAGCAGCTAAGAAGTCTGTGTTCGTACTGAATGCACCAGGTATCATTGACTCAGACTACGAAGGAGAACTTAAGGTTGTACTGACTAACCTAGGTGATACTCCATTTAGAATATCAGTAGGAGATAGAATAGCTCAGTTGGTATTCCATGACGTACCTGACGTTGAACTAAACAGAGTAACTAATATCTTTAACCTAGGATCTAAGAGAGGTGATGGTGGTTTTGGTTCTACAGGAGGCAATGCTGCATGACCAAAGAATACCATAGTATCAAGGAGATAGAGTACGATATTAAAGTATGGTCTAACTTCAGAGACTACATGAATAAACACAAGGAAGACTACAGTACCAAGGTATATCGAGAGGCTATCTCCGAGGCTGATACTAAGTTAACCTTTCTTAATGCTGCACTGCAACAAAGGAGATACAACGGTGGAACTTGAGCATCTATATTCTTTAGCTTTTCTTCTGATGCTACTAAGGTTTGATTTAATTCTTGTAGTTATCCACAGAATTTTTTCAATCTTTAGACTTGACAAGGGTTAACCTCAACCCCATCCTAAGGATTACCTAAGGATATATCATCTAGTTATATATCTACATAAGATAATACCTAAGGATAACCTAAGGAAGGAACACAAGAAATTGGAAGAACTAAGTCACAGACCTTGCCCTAATCCTGATTGTAGTTCTACAGATGCATTCAGCTACAACGTAGAAAAACAAATAGGTTACTGCCATAGTTGTGGACAAGGATACCCTAAGAAAGGAATTACCTACGAGGAAGAGTACCTTGTAGAGTACCCAATCATTAACCGTTCGTATGAGAATGAAGGATTACCAACAATGGCTCAGACTAATGTAGTTTCTATGCCAAGCAAGACAGCCTATCGAGAGTATCGAGGCATCACAGAAGAGACTATGGGTTTCTATACTGTGGCTACAGCAATCAACTCAGATGGCGAAAGCATAGAGCAGTACTATCTGTACCCAAGTGGCGGTAGAAAGATCAGAAAACTACCTAAGATCTTCTCAGCTGACCGAGGGTTCAAGGCTGATGAACTGTTCGGTATGCAGTACTTCAACGCAGGATGTGCTAAAGCCTGTACGATAACTGAGGGTGAGCTAGATGCTATGTCAGCCTACCAAATGCTAGGATCTAAATATCCTGTAGTTTCTTTACCTTCAGCTACTCCAAGCAAGAGGATGTTTGAGAAGTGTAAGGACTGGCTCAACTCATTCGAGAAGATCTACGTTAGCTTTGACAACGATGGTAAGAGCGATGCAGTTGCAGCTAAACTCTGTGCTTTGTTTCCTAATCGTATTTATCGAGTAGCTCACGACAAGTACAAAGATGCTAATGAATTTCTACAGGATGGAGCTACCTACGAATACAGAAACGCATGGTTCAATGCTAAGAAGTATACACCTGAGAATGTATTCAATACCACTGAACAGTTTCTCTCTATCTACAACGAAGGAGAAGACAGCAAGTATCTACCTACAGGTATCGAGGCTCTAGACAATACGATTCTAGGTCTGATGCAAGGACACTTCACAATCTTTCAAGCACCTGAAGGCATAGGTAAGACTGAGTTCATGCGGTTTCTAGAATACAATCTTCTGAAGAACCATCCTGATGTACCCATTGCTATCTGGCATAACGAAGAATCCAAACGCAGGTCACTGCTAGGTCTAGTATCGTATGACTTAGGAATTAATCTAACTCGAAAGGATCTAGTCGAAGCACATGGCATGGAGTCAGACGTAGAGAAAAGCATCACTCGACTAACCAAGGACGGTATGCTCTATCAGTTTACAATGGGTGTAGATGATGATCCAATGGAACTGCTCGACAGAATTAGGTTCTTTGCTACAGCCTGTGAATGTCGCTATGTTTTCTTTGAACCAATACAGGACTTAGGTTATAGCAAACACGGTGATGGTACACTCGAACAGTTTCTGTCTGAGCTATCCACTAAGTTAGCTAGGCTTGCATCTGAGCTTAACGTAGGCATCATAACAATTGCGCACGAGAATGACGAAGGCCAGATTAGAGACTGCCGTATGATAGGCAAGAGAGCCTCAGTTGTAGTCAAGTTGTCCAGAGATAAGTTCGCTGAGTCAGATCGAGAACGTAACACAACGACGCTTACAGTTATTAAGAACAGACCAGCAGGAACCACAGGCTACGGAGGGCAGTTGCTTTTCGACATGGATAGCTTTACTCTGTCTGAGACTTATCCATCTGCATTTGACGAGAACTGAGTATGCCTAAGATTGTAGCTATGGACATCGAGACTGATAGCCTAGACGCTACATGCATCTGGTGTATCTGTGCTGAGGATGTAGCCACAGGAGAGCAAGTTCAGTTTACCTACGTCGATAGAGTACCTAACGAAAGGCAGAGGTTCGAGGACTACTGCTCAGGTGTAGATCGCTTTGTCTTTCACAACGGTATTCAGTTCGACGTACCAGTTATCAATAGACTACTAGGCCCAGTGATACCAGAACACAAAGTCTTGGATACTCTTGTAGTCTCTCGCTTTCTTAACTACGAGAACCAACCAATCAAAGGAGTAAAAGAAAAGCACAGTCTAGAATACTGGGGTAGAAGGCTTGAGCTACACAAGGGTAACTTCAAGGACTTCTCAGATTTATCCCCTGAGATGCTGGAGTACTGTAGAAATGACGTAGATATAACTGTCAGATTATACAAAAAGTTTCTGCCTGAGCTAAATGCCCCTGGCCTAGAGACTGAGCATAGAATCCAATGGCTATGTCAACGAATGCATGAGAATGGTTTCGAGTTCAACAAGAAAGATGCACAGGTTTGTCTGACTGAAGTGCAATCTAGAATGGCTGACCTTGAGGCTAGGTTTCAGATTGACTTTCCTCCACAGCTAGAGGTTGTCAATGAACTTAAAGACAGGAGAAAGAAAGATGGAACGGTTGTCGCTGCTACGATTAAGGCTAGACATACATATCCTAAAACTGAGGTTAGTGATGGCAAGGTTCTTTGTTACGATTATGTCGAGTTCAAACCCAGTAGTCCGAAAGATCGTATCGACAGGTTGTGGGATGCAGGTTGGCAACCGACAGACAAAACCAAAGGACACATCCTCTATCTCAGAGAAGGTGTAGATATACCTGAGAAACAGGAAAGGTTTGAGCGTTATGGTTGGATGTGTAATGAAACCAATCTAGCTACACTACCTGACACTGCACCAGATGGAGCTAAGAGACTCGCTGAGTGGCTAACTCTTGAAGGACGTAGGTCAAGCCTAGAGGAATGGTTAGGCTGCGAGGCTAGAACTAATGACGGTAGAATACATGGTAGGTTTCAACACATAGGTGCATGGACTGGACGTATGGCTCACTCGTCACCTAACCAAGCTAACATACCAGCTAAGTTTCATGGCGAACCTAGATCTGTAGTTGATGAAGTTAAGGACAAATACGATGGAAGGTTGCGGTCGCTTTTTACTGTTCCTGACGATTGTCTTCTGGTTGGAACTGATGCTGAAGGTATACAGCTAAGAGTACTTGCTCATCTTATGAAGTCAGAGGAATACGTAGAGGCTATTGTCTCAGGCAAGAAGGAGGATGAGACTGACATACACAATGTTAATCGTAAGGCACTAGGCATGAGCCACGTCACTAGAGATATGGCTAAGACTTTTATCTATGCCTTTCTTCTAGGTGCAGGTGTAGGTAAGATCGCTGAGATTCTAAGAGTTAACACAAGAGAGGCAGGACAAGCAGTAGAAAATTTCACACAATCTATCTCAGGGTTGTCCAAGTTAAAGAACGAGGATATACCTCAGGCAGCAGCGAAAGGATACTTCATAGGACTAGACGGAAGAAAAGTTAAGACACCATCGCAGCATAAGACTCTAGCTGGTATGCTACAGAATGGTGAGGCAGTTGTGATGAAACACTCAGCACTGCTATGGACTAAGCAGCTAGATGACAGAGGCATAAGCTACAAGCTAGTGACATGGCCTCACGATGAATGGCAAACAGAGGTGAAAGGTGACAGAGAAACAGCGGAAACAGTTGGATCTATTCAAAGACAATCCATCGAAACAACAGGAGAAAACCTTGGACTCTTCTGTCCACTTGCAGGAAGTAGTGACATCGGAAAAACTTGGGGAGAAACCCATTAATTCTATTGACACAGATAACTAAGTATGCTAATACACCCGACCTTAAACCTAAAGCCATACTAAAGGAGAAATCTAAATGGCTAAATTCGAGAAACGAGGAGTAGTTGAAGCTGAGATTGCCTGGCCTAAACTCTTTTCATTCAACAAAGATACTAAGTACAACCCAGATGGTGAGTACTCATGCATGGCTACAGTCTCTAAAGAAACTAGAGACAAGCTAGTGAATGAATTTAAGATCTCACCTAGTCGAATTAAAGACTTAGGCAATGGTACATATGAGTTCAAGTTCAAGCGTAAGCATAAGATGAGTGACGAATGGGTTCTAGATGCTCCGTTAGTCTTTGACTTCGAGGCAGCTAAGGTTCGTATGGAAGCTGAGGAAGGTAACGACATCAATCAGTATGTTACCAAATGGAATCCAGATGAGGATGGTTTGATTGGCAACGGAACTAAGGCTAAGATATCCTTCCGAGTTTACCGAGGTCCTAACTCACCAAGCGAGAGCGTAACTCTTGAAGCTGTAGGTGTTACTAGTCTAGTATCATATAGCTCAGGAACTACTGCCTCAGACGCAGGGCCTAGGTTCTAAAGGTTCCTCTGCCTGTGTAGGAGGTTACAGTCACTCAGTCTCAAGCCTACACCTTGGGACTACTCTCTTTTTAGAAGTGAATAATATGTCTCTAGAAAATGATCTTCTGATTAAATTTGAGGAATGCTGGAACATAATCACTGAGCTAGAGGAACTTTCTCAGTTAGCTAAGACTACAGGAGAAATTATCTCAGCCTCAAAGCTAGACAAATTAATAAAGACTTACGATGGTGACTTCGCAGATCTGCTGAAGAAACTGGAAGAGTACTTCTTTGATCTAGAAGAGTATGTCTTTAGTTCACCAGATGAATATTCCTCAGACTTTGAAAGCGAAGAAGAAGACGATGAATACGAAGAAGGAAATTACGACCTTAATCGGTGATATCTATTCCGTAGTTAAAGGAGAGGGTGGCTGGAGTAGCTACGTCTCAGCTTGCTTAGGTAAAGAAATCTCTGACTTATCTAATCGTAGGTTCTCTAAGCCTGAAGAATACAGATCCAGACTATCTATGTCAGGTTTAGGTTCTCCATGTAGACGAAAGCTATGGTATAAAATCAATGAACCAAGAGAAGCAGTTGGTAATAAAGGCAGTGACCTTCTTAAGTTTTTCTTTGGAGACATACTTGAGTCTCTCATTCTTAATCTTGCTAAAGCTGCTGGACATCATGTAACTGGTGAACAGGGTAAGATGGAGATCGAGGGTATTCGAGGACATCGAGATGCTGTGATCGATGGTATGACTGTGGATGTTAAGTCAGCATCTCCTGTAGCATTTCAGAAGTTTAAGAAGGGTGAGCTACGAGACAAGGATAACTTTGGTTATATCTCTCAGCTTTCTTCATATGTAGCAGCAGCTAAGGATGACCCTGAGGTAACTCATAAGAGTAAGGGTGCATTTCTTGTAGTTAATAAAGTCACAGGTGAACTGCTGCTTGATATACATGACTTCACTAAAGACATACAAGGCAAGGTAGAAGAGATCAGAGACATCAAAACTATGGTGGAATCTTCTGATCCTCCAGCTAGACTTGAGCCTGTACCTCAGTACAAAGACAGTCCTAATCTGAAGTTATGTTCAACCTGTAACTACTGTGAGTTTAAGAACATCTGCTGGCCTGAACTTAGATCCTTTATCTATTCGTCAGGTCTTCAGCATCTAGTGAAAGTCGAGCAAGAGCCGAGGGTTCCTGAGTATCTGCCTGATGATCCACAGTTCTAGACACAGAAAGCCAGCTAAAAGACGTAAGCCTACAAACAAAAAGAATCTAGGTAAGTTTAGATCTGGGCTTGAGGCTGACAATGCGTCGTTTCTTAAAAACAAAAGAATTGACTACGAATACGAAACTATAAGAATTGAGTGGGTTGTATCTCATAAGTATCTACCTGACTTCATTCTTCCTAATGGTATTGTAGTCGAGACAAAGGGGAGGTTCGTATCAGCAGACAGAAGAAAACATTTAGAAGTCAAGAAGCAACACCCTGACATAGACATTAGGTTCATCTTCAGCAATAGTAATTCTAAGTTGTACAAAGGTAGTAAATCTACTTATGCTGACTGGTGTATCAAGAACGGATTTAAGTTTGCAGATAAACTAATACCAGCAGAATGGCTGAGAGAGGAAACCAATGAAGCATCTCTTAATTCACTGGGTTGTAGAAGGCCCATACAGAAATCCAAACGAAATGGAAGGCGGGTATCTGAACCTATGCAGAATAGAGGATGCGAAACAACAGGTAGCTGACGTTGAAGTTCACTACGAAACATATGAAGAAGCTATGGAACCTGTAGAATATTTCAAAAAGAATATAGATCCTCTTGATCTTATTTGTCTTGATCCTAATGATATTATGCCAGCTATTGAGGATGATGAGGATGAGACGTGATATAAATGAACTAGCTAGAGTGATCTGTTTAAGTCACAGCTTGTATGACATAGTTGAAATATCTGATATCAATGAAGAAACTATAGTAAGGCTTCTGATATACGAGGGCCTTATTGACTTGAATGATTATTTTAGAGATACAGACTATCTGATGCCCGACGAAGAGGAATAAAGAATGGCTTTCAAATCAAATCTAAATCCTATGTTTCGCTCTAAGTTCAGCGAAGATATATTCAATCATAAGTACCGTCACCAAGGATGTGAAACTTGGGAAGCCTTAGCTAAGACGTTAGTTGAAGACGTATGTGGTGAGCATATGCCATTAGACGAGCGTAAAGACTTAGCTAAATACATAGCGGAGATGAAGTTCATACCTGGTGGTAGGTATCTGTACTACGCAGGACGACCTAACAAATTCTTTAACAACTGTTATCTACTGAAGGCAGAGGAAGACAGCAGACAAGACTGGGCTAATCTAAGCTGGAAGTCTGAGTCATGCCTTATGACTGGCGGTGGTATAGGTATTGACTACTCTGTGTATCGACATGAGGGTGCTCCTATTCAACGTACAGGTGGACAAGCCTCAGGTCCAATACCTAAGATGCAAATGATTAACGAGATAGGCCGCAGAGTTATGCAGGGTGGATCTCGTAGGTCAGCTATCTATGCAAGTCTTAACTGGAAACATCAGGACGTACATAAGTTTCTTGCATCTAAGGACTGGGGATCAATGCCTGTAGGTAACACAGGTAAGACACTCTGGGATATCAAACAGGATGACTTTAACTTTCCTGCACCTATGGATATGACTAACATCAGTGTTAACTACGATACTGAATGGCTATTGAATTACTACGAAACAGGTAAGGTTGGTAAGGTCTTTCTTGAGAATGTAAAGCAAGCAATGAAGACTGCTGAACCTGGCTTTAGCTTTAACTTTTTTGATAAGGAAAACGAAACACTAAGAAACGCATGTACAGAAGTAACATCCGAGGACGATAGCGATGTGTGTAATCTAGGTTCTCTTAACTTTGGTAGAATCGAAAGCCTATCTGAACTGTCTGATCTCGTAGAATTAGCAACTAAGTTTTTAATCTGTGGGACACTTAAAGCCCACCTACCATATGAGAAAGTCTATGAGACAAGAGAAAAGAACAGACGATTGGGCCTTGGTTTTATGGGAGTGCATGAATGGCTCATCAAAAGAAACTATAAGTACGAAGTTACACCTGAGTTACATGCATGGCTCTCGGTGTATAAGGGCGTTAGCGATAAGGTTAGCAAGGCATTCGCGGAGAAGCTCTCTGTGTCTACCCCTGTGGCTAATAGGGCTATCGCTCCAACTGGGTCTATTGGTATTCTTGCTGGTACAAGCACTGGAGTTGAGCCTATCTTCGCAGTAGCTTACAAGCGTAGGTATCTCAAAGGCAGCAACCGTTGGGTATACCAGTATGTTGTAGACTCAGCAGCACAAGAACTAATCGACTTGTATGGTGTTGATCCTGAGAATGTTGAGTCAGCTTTGGATTTAGCATCTGATTACGAACGCAGAATTAAGTTTCAGGCTGACGTTCAGGACTACGTAGACATGAGCATTAGTTCTACAATTAATCTTCCTTCTTGGGGTACTAAGCTGAACAACGAAGATACTGTAGTTGACTTCGCTGAGACACTAGCTAAGTATGCAAGACGTCTTCGAGGGTTTACTTGCTATCCTGATGGTAGTAGAGGTGGACAACCGTTGACATCTGTGCCATATGCTGAAGCAGTTGAAAAGCTAGGTGAGGAGTTTGATGAGCATGTCGAAACCCATGACATCTGTGATATCTCAGGAACTGGAGGAAGCTGTGGGGTCTAACACTTGGGATGCACATCCTGATCCTGAGAGGAAACCTACAGTATTGAAGGATCTATTTCCACCTAAGGTTGACGAGGTTAATAGTCCTCCTCATTATAACCACGGGACAATAGAATGTATCGACTACCTGAAAGATAACCTAAGTCAGGAAGCATTCATGGGTTATCTCGAAGGTAACACTAAAAAATATCTACATCGTTGGCGATACAAGAACAAACGAGTGCAAGACCTGATGAAGGCTGAGTGGTATCTTAATCGTCTACGAATTGAAGCTGAAGAAATGGAGAAAACAAATGGTTAACTTTAGCGTAAATCTAACTGACGATCAGAAGGATGAGATTGTAGTCAATGTACTACTGAAGGATCTATTCTCATTTGAAGGAAAGATGGCATATCCTAATCCTGAAGATATGGAGATACGAGATGCAATCAAGACCATACTATCTAAGTGGTACATGACTCCTGAAGCCTTCAAGAAAGTAACAGAAGGTGAGGATACTGAAGAAACTAAAGATGATAAGTACTACTGGATTGAACCACTGAACGGATGGAAGTGGGGTTTTCCTAAGAAGATAAGCTACGATAATTATCTAGGTGACACTATGGAATGGTTCGTCAAAAACGGATATCCTAAGAATGAGATAGAGAAACTAGGTAAGCACTTCAGTTGGAAACTCTAGCAACGACCTGAAGAAACTGAAGGGCAAGACAAATGAATAAGGTATTCGGATTAGTTCTAGCTGGTGGTTTATTAACTTCAGTTAGTGTAGGCTATGCATCAGTCAGTAAAGACTGTGGCTATGATGACAAAGGCTACTTCCATAGTGGAGGCCAAGTCTATGCCTATGGTACAATGCAAGATGCTAGAGCCTGTGCAGCTAAGGGTTTACTTCCTGATGTAGTACGAGACAGGATAGGTTGGTTAGGTAGTAGTGATGAAGCTGCTGATATTAAACTCTTGAATGCTTCAGTGATTAATGCTAAGGCAAAGGCTAAGGCTGAAGCTGAAGCTGAGGCTAAAGCTAAGGCTGAAGCAGAAGCTAAGGCTAAAGCAGAAGCTGAAGCTAAAGCAAAAGCAGAGGCAGAAGCTAAACCTCAGTAACTAAATTCAGAAGGGATTGCCAATGACTTGTGAAGTTAAGTTAGCTGGATATACACAGGCAGTTAAAGGTATAGATGTAGGTCAGAACTTAACTGATCTTATTGCTTATTATGCTCGTGTATCTAACCCATCGTCTCAGATGATAGGGCTTAAGAACTACAAGTTAATCCACTATCTTATTAATCACAAGCATTGGTCTCCTTTTGAAATGGTTAACATATGCCTCGACATAGTAACCACCAGAGACATAGCTAGGCAACTACTTAGGCATAGGTCATTTAGCTTTCAGGAGTTTAGCCAACGGTATGCAGCTACTGAGAATACTGTAGATCTTCGAGAGACTAGACTACAAGATACAGTCAACAGACAGAACTCATTGCCTAATACAGATGCAGGTACTGAGATGTGGTGGAAGGATCAACAGTCAGATATCGTAAACAAATGTTTTAATACTTACGATGAGGCACTTAAAAAAGGAATAGCCAAGGAACAGGCTAGAGCTATATTACCTGAAGGATTAACTAGAACTAGGTTGTTTGCTAATGGTAGCCTTCGTTCTTGGATACACTACATTGAACTAAGGACTGACCCATCAACTCAAAAGGAACACCGACAATTAGCAAGAGCATGTGCTTTTGAAATTGCCAAGGTGTTCCCAGATATAATTGAGTTTGTTAAACCTGAAGTTACTTCTTTGGCTTCTTCTTTGGCTGAGCCTTTGGTTTCATCTTAGGTTTAGTTGCGCTCTTGTAGGGCATAGCACCCTTGGATTTTGAATACGGCATTATACTCTCCTTGTCTTTGATTTAGGTTTGCGTTTACGTTCTGCACCTTTGACTTTACCCTTGGCGATTGAGGCATAGAAAACTCTTTCGCCTTTCTCTTTACCATAGGTAGCCCTCATAGCACCCATGATCTGTTTGCCCTTCTTAGTTAACGGCATTACTTTTTCCTCTTCCTTCCTCCTGCGGTTGTTGACCATTGAACTCTCTTTGGTCCCGTCTTCTTAGCTGCCTCTCTCTTGGTAATCTTAGAAGCAACACTCTTAGGTCTACATGCTGGATAGGGTCTATTGGATTTACCCTTAGCTGATTTCCTACCGCATGGCTTACCTGTCTTTACGTCGATCCACTCTTCAGAGAACCACTTGCCTAGACCTCCCTTTGCCATTACTTCTAACCTTTCTTGGAGACTTTGTTGTTACCACCTCGCCAACCGCCTCCCTTTTCTTTGTACCATTTAGCTGCCCAAGCATTAGCATAAGCTGACGGGTATACCTTGAATTTCTTCTTGGCTTCAGTCTTAGCTCTAGACCAGAGAGATGGATTTGTAGGAGTTGCTTTAGCCATTACCACTTCACCTTATCAGCCCAGTAAGCAGCAGACATCTTACCCTTCTGGATATTCTTGGCATGTCTAGCTTTAAATGACTTACGTCTGGCTTTCTCTGCGGCTGTCTTAGGGCTTTTACCTGCACCTGACACGCCTTGTTGACCAAACCTAATTATCTTCTCCTTACCACCTTCACATGCTTTAACTACATGAGACTTTGTAGGATGATTAGGAGTACGCTTAGGTGAGTTACATTTCATTTTAGCTTTGTCTAGTCTAGCTGCCATTTGTAATTACCTCGCGTTCTTAACCATTGATGCACCGAAATACAGACCTACGATTGCACTAAGCAGATGAGTATCTAATGGTGTTAACACTAGACCTTTCATAGTCTGCCATGTTGTAATCTCCTTGCCTTCAGTCAGGAATAGAAAACCTGGGTTCCATTGAGTGTAACCTACTGTAACTCCTACGTCAGGCCAGAACACAGCAACTAACTTAGGCCAAACAATAACAGCAAAGACAGCAGACAAAGCTATGATACGTCGAGTAACTTGAAAGCCTTTGTTCTCATAACGTCTAGCTAGGTCTGTAGCCTTTGACTGTGCAGCTAGTCCATCGATTGCTCTTTGAAATGCATCTTGTTTAGCCTTAGCACTTTGACTCCAGAGCGTCATCACTCCTGACAATAGCCCTGAGCCTAGCATTGTGATTAGTTCTAACGGTAGACCACCTAACATTATACCTATCCTTACTGATTCAGAGATCTATAGTAGGCTTCTTTAGCTGCTTGCCTAGCTTGAGCTTCTCTTACTCGTCTTTCTGTTGGTGTCTCAGTCAATGCTTTGGATATCTGAGAAACGAAGTCTTCATCTGACATACCCTCAGGCATTAACGATCTAATAGCATCAGCAGTCTTCTCCATTCTAGCTCTGATACCTCGTCTACCTCTAGACACTGCGTTCTTATACTCGTCGTTATTTAGAAACTCATCAGCAGCAAGATCGTACTTACCTTCGTTGATAAGGCTTATTGTTTTAGGGCTTCCTGATAGGCTACCTCTGTACCAAGATGAGAACATTGCTACTTGAGCATCTTCAGGAAACTTATCGAAGTCTGTAATTTTGTTTCTTATATTTGTAAGTCTACTGTTTACTTCTTCTGTAAGTCTTTCCTCAGCTTGCTCTCTAGTTATTGTATCCCCTGGTTTCACTCCTTCAGTAAAACCAAAGCCAATTGTGAGTACATCACCTTTAGTTGGTACATAAGCCTCACTTCTGAAACCTTCTGCTGATCTAATTTCTTCTTTAATTTTAGACTCAAGGTTTCCACTAGGTTGTGGAGAAAGTTCAGCAGCAGCCGCTGGACTACCAAGTATTGCATCACCTACTCTTTGTAGAATACTACGGTCCTCAGCAGCAGGAGCAGGAGTTACACCTTGCCCCATCACAGGCTCTTGCACAGGCTCTCCGCTAGGCTCAGTGATAGGAGCTAGTATATCTTCAGTTGGATCTGTTAGTTGAGATATGCTATTGTCAATAACTGAGATTGCATCCCTACGTTTGAGAGCCTCAGGAATAGCATTAAGCCTACCAAGTCTTATAACATTTGTAGCATTAACACCTGAAACTCTAAACCCAGTGTACTTAGCTTCTATCTTACTGAAGTTATCTCTAGCAGCTACAGCAAGATCACCAGCATAGAACTCATTTAAGTCAGCATTGAAAGCAGCTAAGTCTTCTTTTCTTTTGAAGAACCCAGCATCAATCTCGTATTTACCTGTTTGTTCGTTAAAGTTAGCACCTTGTATTCTATTTTCTACAGAACCTAAGTTTTCATTCTGTCTTAGCTTTTCAGTTAGCAAACCACTTCTGACAATAGTCTTAGTCTGCATACCTAAGTCAGCATCCTGAAGTTCAAGAGCTTTAATAGCGTTAATAAACTTAGGATTAGCTACCCCTTGTCTTAAGAATTGAGAAGAAAGAAACTCAGAGGTACTTCCGCTTAGCATTGTAGTTCCAAGAGACATAGCCCTTTGAGCAAATGCTTCTCTGTTCTCAGGATTACCCATGCTACCTGCTGAGAATAACGAAGAGTATGAACCATCAGCTTTCATCTGGTTAACTCTATCAGGTGCAGACATATTACCGTATTTCTCTGCAATCTCAGGAGGTAGATCGTCTTTAGTTACTGTATCATTAGCTTTAGGCGCAGGTTTACCAGGAGCAAACAAAGCCTGTCCGAAGATATTAGCACTTGGAAGTTCGATAACCTTAGCTTTACTCATAGCTTGAGCTACATCACCAAACCTACCACCTAATTGCTGAAGAATAGAAGCATCGCCTGACAAAGCACCAAGAACAGCTACAGCTTTTTGCGTAGGTTCTATACCTTCAGATCTGTTAATTGCATCTGCAAGATACTTAGTCATGCTATCTCTGAGAACGTCATTAGAAGATGCTTTCTCAAGTGCAACAAACATCTTGTCTACTTGGTCTAGTCTACTATTGAAGGACTTCCATTGGTCATCTCCAAGATATGAAGGTCTAGACAATGCACCAGCTTTTAATTGTGTCCATTGAACCTTAAGATTTGCAACGTCTTGGGCTGTAACAGGAACACCGCTTTGCTCTCGCTGAACTAATGCACCCATACCTACAGAAAGAAAGTTATCTGTGATTGTATTGTATCCACCTTCAGCTTGTGTCCAGTTAGTAGTCGCATCAGCCTTAGCTCTACCTGCAAGAATAGCGGCAGATTCAACCTTAGACTTCTCTCCTATTGCAAACTCAAGTCTTTCCTCGAATGAAGCATCAGGAGGAAGAATAGATAGACTTGCTGTTAGGTTAG
>Ga0222716_10000328_pt1 | contig 40114 bp, 32 predicted proteins | sample C33_13DmetaG_FD_165044 | JGI IMG/M metagenome (GOLD analysis project Ga0222716, IMG submission 165044) | Estuarine water microbial communities from San Francisco Bay, California, United States - C33_13D | ecosystem: Environmental > Aquatic > Marine > Unclassified | place: USA: California... | reverse complement strand
GCCTCATCGTCAGCCTTCAGAACCTGTTTTGTCCACGCTTGCCGAGGGCATTTGAGCCAAGCCTCCAGGCGGCTTGGAGACCAGGTCTTGCGAGTTATTTCCTGTTCGATCGTTCCGAACCGCTCACCCAAGTTCAACCCATCAGGCTGGTATGCCGGTAGCGGACGCGGGTCTACGGAAGGAGCCAGTTTCTTCTCGTCCTTGAAACCGAGATGGGGCCATGCAGGTGAAAGGCTTCCTCTTGCTTTCAGTGAAGCTTTTGTCGGCCGTAGAATCACGGCTTCGGTACTCAGAAGGTTTTGACGCTGCTCCCAACCAAACGCCTCTCCTGCATTCAAATGACGCACCTGTGGTTGACGCCGTTGCCGATCCGCCTGTATGCCTGATTCAAAGGCATGAAGGGTGACTTCGCCGTTGATTGGATTTGCTTCAACGGATTGGTTATTGGTGAGGTCAAGTCCCAATTGTTGACGTTGATCTCGCCCTTGATGGCCGTGGCGAACAAGACGCGAAACCTGCCTCTGATGATCAAAACTGTACTGTTGGGGGGAAAGCCAACTGCCATGCCCCCGTTCTCTAACGACCCACCTCCATGGATGCGCTGCATCGCCTCCCTCATATGCAGATGAGGGGAGGAACGATGGGGCGTTTCTCATCCTGTCCCATTCTTTGGAACGACGTATATCGCTAAACCATTCAGCAAGAGGAGCACTTGGACCACCACCTTCTTCGGGACTTGAGTCAAATACGATGATGTGAGGTGCTGCATTGAACAAATGGCGAAGGTGATGGCGTCCTTTGCGGATAGGGCCATCGGTTTGAAAGACGCCAAGCTCGAGGAGAGCTTTTGCATCAAGCCATGGAACAACGGGGCTTTTCATGGGCCATGAATCAACATCCAAGCCAGCAAGCACAATGAGATCGGCTTCGCAACCAAGGGCTTCCTCTGGCGTGATGACATCGATGAATGGTGTGGAAGACTCGCTGTGTGGTATCTGCGTACTTTCTCCGACATATTCAATCAAATCAACAAAGGCCTTACCGTCTGCAGGAAAACTTGCGCCAAGGCTCAACATTGATTTCCGGACATCGTTAAGAGCATCCACCAATGTTTGAATGGTCCCCATTCCACTGTCGTGAGGTGCTCTGCGCTGGCGTAGGGATTCGAGATCAAGCGAACGGACCACGTGCGTCAACCACGCCATCCCTGATGAGGGTGAAGTGGGCATCGGTAAGACCGCTCCCGTGCTGCAACCTTCTACATCGTAACGTAGGAGGTGCTGATCTTCCTCCATCAGCAGCGGTTTCCACATGTTCATTGTGCAGGCGAGCCACCATTGAGTCTCCTCAAATGCCTGTCTTTTTTCCTCTGGTCTGCGTTCAGTAAGCGAAGGACGCGCTTGGGAAAGAACACCCAGCCAACGGGCTAAAGCCCCGGGGCCTCCGAGGACATGGAATCGCTCTGCCATGCTTTCAAGGACGTCCATGTGCGGACGTGGTCGCCATGATTCCTGTGAAGGGTGCAAGAGATCGAGATACGAGTCTGGATTGAACGGTAGGGTTGTTGAAGCAAAGGTTGCACGGAGTGCTTCAATGGACCAAGCACTCATGCCTTGAGATAATTGTGCGGCTTGAAGCAGCGCATGGTGGACTGGCTGACGACCGAGGGTCGACGACGAACGTTGCCATGCAAGGCCGAGTCCTGCCAGCCCGTTCGACCATGCTAATTCTCGGTCTTGAACTGCCCCATCAATGATCAAGACGCGCCCTTCATTGCTCTCAAGATAATGCGCTAACAAGGCCATAGTAGCGGGAATGATTTGGTGGCGCTGGTCGACAGGAAGCCGCGTCAGTTGAGTTTGGCGTTCATCAGCAACATCGGTGTTCCATGTTTGACCTGCCCCCTTCCACAAGTCATGCTCCGGGACCCAATCGGGCAAAGCATCGCGCTCAACAGAATCTTGGTCGACCAAATAGGCACCGTGGTGGCCAAGGCGAAAGGACCCTGGATTGATGAGTTGGTGAATTGGACAAAACCGGGAGAGGAACAAAAGGATGTCTTGCTCAATCTCTGTAAAGTCTGGTGCTTGGTCCAGCAGGATAATCCCGTCAAGATGACGAGTGTGAAACGGGGGCTCATCAATGGACTGGAGCCGGTCTCGTACGTGTCGAGGGACCATGGTTGGGTGGCTACCACCAGCCTGTTGTTCGAATTCTCGTACAATGTCACGGTATGCTTCAAGCCCTGGGTTTCCATCCCAGTTGAATGGCTTTCGGAGGTGCATCACTTCCGAAAAGAGACGGTGCAAACGCTGGGACTTGTTGAAGTTCCATGTCGTTGTTCCAGATGTATGAAGAAGAGGAAATTGATAGGACTCGGCAGCCTTGAGGCACATTGAATGAATGACCATGGACGAGCTTGTGTCATTGTCGAGCAGGACGGGGAGGCGCAAATCGGTGTGAAGTGTTCGAATCAATTGGTTCAGCGTCATATGATGTTGGGGCGAAACATGGTAGCCTAAACGTTGGAGTTGGTCAAGAGTATGCCGTCGGTGAAGTTCGTTAGGATGAAGCGTCAGGAAGGAGGGGGTTGGGGTTTCTCCGTAAGCGCTGGTCAGCCATGCGGGGAGGCCGCGCCCAGCCGGTACGTACTCATGTGTTACGTTAACTGACATCAGAGGACCACCCATTGTAAGAAGCGTTGGCGACACTTCTTGAAGGTGCCCTCTAAGAATCAATGAGATGAGCATAATCGGGGTCGAAACAAGAAACCTAGTTGTTTCTCCTCCAAATTGATGTCGAAATGTTCATTAACCGCCCAGCCTAAGTGATGTTGTGAGCGATTTAGTGGCCAAAATCAGCATTATATGCGGTTTTGCGCAGTGGGCATTTATACACAAAGTTTAAATAGGGCCAGTAACAATAAGAACATGTCAAGATAACAAAGGGACCCGAGCCGGATATATTGAACTCATCGAAGAACAATGTGGATTCTTTATAGCTGGTCGAGAAACTTAACTTGAGCAAATGGAGGCAAAAAAGATGGAAAAGAAAGACAAATGCGATGATTGCAGCGGAACTGATTTTGAGATCGACAACGTTCGAGGTGAGCGTGTCTGTGCCTGTGGCCTTGTATCAGAAATCCCAATGGACGACGCTCAAACGAACAGCAACGCAGCTCTCGGCGACAGTCGTACTCACGAAGTCGTCGATCCGCTGGCTATAGCTGGAGAGCGTGCGTCGAGCACGATGATGAATCCGTACGACAAGTACGACGCCCACGGAAAGTTGCTCACGCCACAGCAACAAAAACTAGCCCGAACGAACGCTTGGGCTGACCGCAACTCTCAACGCGAGAGTGACCCGATGTTTCGCCAACTCGTGACGACCATTAAGGAGATTTTCTCCGAAGGCATCGCTAAGGCGGCCGTGCTGCTAGCCAGTGCCACGGCGCGAAAGTTGACTCCACTGCAAGAGTCGAAGCGCAGGACCCTCACGCCGGGCGAGAAGGCGTTGCTCAAGAACCCGAAGACGTCCATAACGCGCAAACCCGATGGCGTGAAAGGGGATTCTGACCGTCAAAACCTCCTTATCATGGCCTTGGCGATTGGCGTACTGGCTCACGAATGGTTCCGAACGGCCCCTATCAACCGCCAAATGCTCATGGAACGCTACAACATTACCGAAGCGCAGTTCAAGAACGCCAAGGCCACCATTGCCAAGCACTACAAAGCACGTGTGCGCCAAGGTTGGTCCCAACCCCCTGCCGTGCTCCACCGTGCTGCCTTGCGAGCAGACCAACTTGACATCGCCGTTGAAAACCTCATTCAGGCCCTCTCCCCTCGATTTACGGACGAGAAGATGGATGCTGTCATGGAAGTCTTCTGGAACATGCTCACTCTCATCGGAGAGCCTTCACCTGAAGCCACCACGAGCAACGTTCCAATCAACATGATTGCGGCCTGTGTCATGTATGCCGCACTGGATTCGCTCAGCCTGGCTCATCAAAACCTCGCCTGCATTGCTCGAGCTGTGTCTCTCTCTGGCGCTGGCGTCAAGAGTCGCCTGCAGGTCATCAAAGACTTGGTCGAAAGCGGTGTCTTCGCCGAAGGCGCCATCCTCTTCAAGAAAGATAGCAATGCTACTGAAGCCGCGGAAGAAGGCACTGAAGAGGGCACTGAAGAGTAGGTAGCGGGTTTCTTATTCCATGATGCCTTCGGGCGGTGTATGCGACGACTCTTGAGTCTCTTTGCAGCAGCAGCGCTCCTCGTCATTTGCTTACCTGTCCACTCTGCACTACCGCCAGTACCCGTCGAACAAGGGATGATCTTTGGTGGGCAGTGGAGCCATGCGAACAACAGTACGGCTACCGTAACCAATCTCAGCGACCTTCCGGCAGTGGTGGAAGTATACACCGCCACCTGGTGTGAGAATTGCGTTGATGTTGAACACGGCCTCGACGATGTTCAGGCTGAGGGTGCTCTTCAGCAGTACCACATCCACCGGGCTGTTGCCGAAAGCCAAGATCCGTTTGGCAAGGAGGATCTGGACTACCGTTGGAAAAACAGGTACGGAGCAACGTCGATCACCGATGGTCAACAGCCCCCGGGTGTTGTGTTCAATGGAACGATGATGAAGGAAGGTAGCGTGACCGATGAGGCCTCGCTCTACGTCGAGTTTTTCAACATGGCAAATCAAAGCCTCGGGCTTGGTGATGGCTCAACATCCTTCTCATGGACGCCGACAGGAACGCAACGTGGAACTGTCACATGGGCATTGGACATCGAGGATGTCCATTTAGAGAATGCCACGCTTGAAGTCACCGCTTGGGTGGTTGAAACCGGAGCAGAGTTTGAAGAAGGCACCAATGGCCTGGGAACCTACCCGCACATCTTGAGGGACATTTTCTTCCTCGGAGAAGAACGCCAAGGTACTGCATCCATTGAGTTGCCACCAGCATTTGATGGTGATGACCTTGAAGTGCACCTCATCTACCAAGTCAATCCGATTGTTGTTGAAGAAGAACTTGATGAGCCAAAGGAAAGCGAAGACACTCCTGCTCTTTCATTTGTTGCGACCATGGCGGCCCTTGTGATGGCTTCAGTCACTCGTCGTAACGATTGACCAACAACTCGCCCAGACCGCTTTGTTCCACCTGACGTAGATCGGTCAAATCAACGTGAAGCTGCCAATTCAGATTCTCCAATGCATTTGGGGCTGCGATGATATTGATGTAATCCCACCATCGAGGCGGCGCATTTCGAACCCCTTGTTGTTTTTGCAATTCATTGAGCCAGGTACTCAACTGTAAACGTGCATCTGGGCGGGGATGATCGCGTCGTGTGTGGACATGGTATCCATCGCGTTCTTCACTGCGGACGTACCCTAAAACCCTGGCAATCCGATTGACAAAACGGCGCTCACGTCCGTCACGAACCGAGACTCGTAGGCCTGCGTGCTCAAAGGAAAGAGCCTCGCCTGAAACGGTTGGGACGTGAATGGTTGATCCGATGGGTTGACGCAGAAGGACTTCCCACACGCGAGCGTATACCTGCCCCCAACGTCGTTCACCATCACGGATGTTTCCTGCTTCATGCACGTCTCCCTGACGTCGATGGGGCATCATCCTGTGAAGGTGACGATGGAGACGGCGTTCGTACAAGCGACCAGGATGATTTCTTCGCATCGGATTTGTGTCTGGATTGTAGGGGCGTACCGTTCCCCGCCATGCTTCTACAACTTCCTCGTAAGGAAAGTGGCCGTGAACATCAAATGATTGCGTAAAGCGTTCAACCCAGCTTGATTCAACGGCCACCCCTTGTCGTCCGGCCCCAAAATTTCGATTGATGAGGCCCCGAAGAGCAATACCGCGAGCATTGCGAGGGAGGTCATGATCCTCTTGCATCTCATCGTACTCGCGTTCATCGTTCCGGTACCAAGCAGGATAGTAAGGGTGGGCGATATGTTTCAGGTGAGTCAACGCTTCTTGATCGAGCGCCTCAACCCAGTGGCGTGGAGGTGATGCGGCCGGAAATCCAAAAGGAGTGTGTTGAGCAAGTATTTCACCTAAACTCGGTATCTTCTCACTCGCGGTCGTATCGTTCACCATTGAAAGCAACACACCGCCCAAGACATCACCGAGCGGGAGCCTGGTATTGTGACTCCCGCTGTGAATGCAAATTGATTCATGGCGATGGTGGTCCAACCGGCGTATGTGCTCAATGGTGTAGGGCGCACCGTGCTGACCTGTGCCCACCTTGACCTGGTAAAAATGACCGAGTTTGCCGACGGCAAGCATCGTGGCGTGTTCAACATGAATGTGGTCAGGGAGGCCGTTGACGATTTGATGACAGAATTCTAATGATTTGACCAACGGCCGACTCGGTTCTTCCTTTGCCGAGTAAGGGACTGACCAATTGTGTTGGATCCCAAGAAGAAGTTTGCCTGGCGCGGAGTTGAGTGGAGAAAGCGCGAGGGAAATCAGGTAAGCCCAGTGCATTGGGTGGGTTGGAACTTTGATGGCGCGAGTGTTGCCTGACTTTGTCCGAACGCGCAAACAGACATGCTTGCCGTCGGTCTTTAATGCCCAATTCAAGATTTCAGGGGCCTGTTCGGCTTCCTGGAGTTCTTGCCACTCTTCCATCCACGGGCGTTTGTAAGTCTCAAACAATCCCTGTGGGTGGTTCACCAATGCGTCACGGAAAGAAGCATACAACCTCCGCCTCTGGGTTGTTACGATACGCTGATTGATGTCATGGGCCCACGAAAGGTATCCGTGATAAGCGTGCTTTTTCTCCACCAAAGACCGGTCAACACGCACACGTTTTGAGAGCCAGTCTAACATTCCAGCAAGAGGCCTGTAGGGTGTTGCCATGGTTTCTCGGGGTCCAAAACGATACTGATAGTTATCCATATTATTGAGCGGCGAACACGACGACAACCCGAGGAGAAGCGAGGGCAAATTCCAACCCTTTCGAAGTTGGGGATCGCACAGAATGGGCAAGATGCTTGTGAGTTTCATCTGAGACAACGATACACCGTTCAAAAACAATGTTTGGTCAATATATTGAAGTTTTGACCCATCGTGAAAAAGAATACCTTCCGAGAGTATGTGCTCTTGGCTTTGAGTCAATTCATCTCCACGAGCAACGGCCTCCGATAACATGGTTAATTCATGCTCAGTACACGGTGCATACTCCACAGGGTCTCGCTCATATGGAAGTCTGGCCCATTCAACATGTTTCGTTTCTAGCATGCTTTCCGAGAGAGATTTCCATCGCCGCCGTGACGTCACCGTCGGCCCTCCAAAGAGGGAAATTGCATATTCATGTTCGGCAGGGAGAAGAGGGACAAACCAGCCTGTGGTTGGACTGTAGTCAAGAATTGATTGGCACCAATCGCAAATCATATCTTCTTCAGAAGAGGCGAGATTATGAACGCAGGCAGTGGGTTCAGATGACCTACTCATACGAGAGATAGATGCTGAGTCTATTTGAAGTCCGTTCAAAACTCAGACGCACATACCTCAAGGAGGCGTTGAACATCTTCATCGGTGATATGCAGATGAATGACAATCCGAATGTGGGTTGGAGAGATGTCAAAGACATCGATGCCAGAGGCGGCCAGAATCTCTGCAACTTCTAATGCAGGTTGCTTGCATTCAACATAGACCATGTTGGTTTGAACCGTGTCCAAGTCAACTGAGAAAGCCTCCAGTGAGTTGAGTTCACTTGCGACATAACTGGCTCGATCATGATCTTCCTTGAGTCGCTCCACATGATGGTCAAGTGCATACAAACATCCTGCTGCAAGGATGCCAGCCTGCCGCCAGCCTCCACCAAACATCTTGCGCCAACGATGGGCTTGGGCAATAAAATCAGATGAGCCTACGAGAACAGACCCAATGGGCGCTCCAAGGCCCTTTGAAAAGCAGATAGAAACCGAATCATAGGCCTGGCACATGCGAGCTACGTCCACGCCAGTTGCAATCGCTGCGTTGAAGATTCGAGCCCCATCGACGTGGGTCTTACAGTCCATTGATGTCGCAACCTCGGCAATTGCATCAAGCGTTGCCAAGTCGTAGCAGGCTCCCCCACCAAGGTTTGAGGTATTTTCAACACATACCAAACTTCCATTGGGATAATGACTTCCCGAACCATCTGCTTTGCGAATCAATGCCTTGACCTGCTCAGGAGTCATGAGGCTTTTTTCTCCTTCAACCAGAGCAATGGAGGCGCCACAAAGGGCTGCATAGCCGCCTCCTTCGTAACGGTAGATATGGGCTGTTTTGTCACATACAATTTCATCACCGGGAACCGTATGTGTCTTGAGGGCAATGGCGTTTGACATGGTCCCGGATGCGATGAACAATCCTGCTTCTTTCCCAAACATTGCAGCAACGCGTTCTTGCAATTCGATGACGGTCATGTCGTCACCGAGGACATCGTCGCCCACTGGGGCATTCATCATGGCTTCCCGCATGGCTTTGGTTGGCTGGGTCACCGTATCGGAGCGAAAGTCGATGCGGGATGATGGGTGTTCGCGCATGAGGTTGGCTCCACGCCCTCCTTCATCAAGTCCATGTTCTTCAAAGAAGTTTCAAATCGCCCGTGAGAAGGTCAAGAGCATGTTCATCAAAGGGCCCCAGGGCGAGAACCGTTTGAGAGCCTCGGGGAATCTGTGTGTGGCCAGCATCCCGAACGATAAGAGCGGGAATTGAACGCTGGATTGCTTGCTCGAGGAGTTCATTCATGGCAGTATCGTCGGGAACTTTGACACAGATTTTTTTCTGGCCGCTTGCCAGCCAGGCCTCCACGTGCTGTGGATGACTGACCCCGGTTTTGAGAAATGCTTCAACCGAAGCGTGCCCGACTTGAGCAGCGAGTTTGCCCTTTCCCATTTTCAAGCCTTGATTGACAACACAGACCAATTTCACAGAGCTCACGGAGATGCGAGATTGAGGTCGTGGCGCGGTGAGCCGGTGAAGAAAAGAACGCAGTCCCATCATCATCCCTCACACTGTTCCAAGATGTTCCACGAGGCGGTCGATGGAGCGACGCGGCCCGAGCATTCCCAACACGGTCACCGTGCCGGGGGCGACTTCAGTGTGCCCTGCATCCTTGACGAGATGCCAAACGATGCCGTGAGCGATGTCTGCAACGATCTCATCAAAAGCTTCGATGTTTTCTGCATGAAGGACAATTTTACGCCCTCCGTTTTCTCGCCACGCCTGAAAGAGGCGTTTGGACTGTCGCCGTGCTACAAGAGTGATTTCAACGGCTGCATGGGCACATTGAGCCGCTGTTTTACCCGTTGAGAGATTGAGGTCTTCTCGAACGATGAGCGCCATGGTAGGAGCATTATCCGTTGATGACATGGTGCTCCACAACCGATTGTTCGAATGAATCGGACGATTCCAAGCCGCCAAGTTGACGGTGAACAAAGGGGCCAAACCAAACGGCGAATGCCAGGTTGCCCAATGCATGCAGAATATCGAAAGGAATTCCATGGGCGAGATAGATGGTGAAATCAATCAACCCCATCCCTGGCGTGAGAATCGAGAGTGAGGCAAGAGCGTCGAAGAGGAACGCGGAACCAATGACGGCAAGGTAGAGTTGCCCGTGGTTGAAATCACCGTTGTTCATGAGTGTAAGTCGTGAGCCTAAAACGGCCACTGCACTCCATCCTGCCGCTTGGAACAGCGTCCACCATCCATCCCCGATGAGCATGTTGGAAAGCAACGTGACGAGAATGGCAAAGGCAACTCCTCGGCGCGCCCCGAGTTGAGCCCCCATCAGAAGAGCCGCTACGGTGACGGGTTGGACGTTCGGTAGTGGTTGCATGAGGACCCGAAGAGCGGTCACGGCTACGACCATCGTACCGAGGAGAGCGGCATCATGGCGAGAAGAGCGCGGGGCGGTGATCAAAAAGGCGAATGCCAAGACCACCAAAGCGACATCGATCACCACGTCGGCAACAGGTGTCAATTCGGGCCCGTGGACACCGAATGCTTGGAACATAAACAAGCCGAGGAGGGCGGCCTCCTTGAGGATTCCCTACCTCACACCACGCGCCAATGGAGTATTGTGGTCGACTCAATGCTCGCAGAATCCATCGCTAGAACGCCCCGTTCACCATCAACAAAGTATTCCCAACCCCCTCCGCTTTGCCCGTCAATGGAGACGAGATAGGGGCCGAGGTCAGTTTGCTCAATCTCGGCGATGAGGTCGGCGTCTTCCAAAGCTGCTTCGGTGAGTGACTCAACGCTCTCGTGACCTAAGAAGCCTCCAAGGGTTACTTTCCTTTCGTCCCCGAAGTCAAAGACCACAACTTGTGTTCCAAGCCAGGCCTCTGGCCATGAGGAATCCCACGACCCTTGAACCGTGGGCTCATTCACTGCAGGCAGGCGTTCGGACCATTGTTGGGCGATATCTGGAAGCAAGAGAAGCGACAAAGAAAGGACCATGATGGTAAAGAGTCGCAAGCCCCATTCACTTCTGTTTGAACGAGTGATAGCGGCGAGTACGGTGGAAAAGATGGCGATCAGCAATGCCCCCAGCAACGGAGTCCAATCATAACCTGGAGCGTCCGCTGAAGGAAGGGAGTTCGTATAGGCCATGAGCCAGCCCGCGTCGTTACCAAGAAAGAGAGATGTTGTCCCAAAGGCTGGAGCCCCCGTACCGTAGCCATCGTGAACAGTGTTGAACGTTGAATTTGACAAAAAACGTCCCTGCGCGTCGACTTCAATGACCAGCCATCCGCCTTCAGGAGTGTTAATGGGTGCGTAAATTTGGGACGATGGCGCCCAACTGAATTCCCCGTTCATGATGCTTTCAACTTGGTCGATAATCATGCATGTCGCTTGACAGAGCACACTCGTGATGTTCTTGCTGTCTCCAAATACGGTCAGATTGCCTTGCTGAATCGGCATCGCAGGTGATGGCCCAGATGTGAGCAGCGTGGTGGTGGCCAAGGTGCTGGTATCAACATGCATGATCTTGCTTTCCATGGGGTATTGAACGTGGACGAGTAACCCCGTACCAACGGCCAGCGGCGCATGGCGAATGGACCCCCCAACATCAACGGAAGGTCCAACGCTTCCGTTTCGATTCACCATCCAAAGACGGCCTTCTTCGTCTCCCTGCCAAAATGCTTCGGGAGTTGCGAGGACGCCGTTTCTCCATCCAAGAGATAGATTCGTCGAGAAATCCAATGACCCGTCTGAGAGGCAATGGCGTTGCATTCCGTTCCTGGTCGGAACGACAACATGGTCTTCATCCAGTGCCATGGCACCGGTGATGCCCCATCCGTTGACCGAAGAGGTCGCAGACCACACTGGCGACCCGTTGGACGGGTGAACTGCTTCAATCACACCATCAGCCCAGCCAATCAACAAGAGGTCGGGCCAGCTGCCACATTCGCCTTGACCACTGGAGACAGGTTGCAGGGGCGAGAGATCGTGCTGGACCGTTGTCGGGCTGGTTCGGTTCCATCGTTCCATTCCCTCGGTAGTAAAGGAGAACACTTGGGGGCGCTCTTCAGCCGTCCAAAATCCAGACGTGCGAACAAAGAGATGTTCGTTGAACATGACTGGTGAAATGGTGATGTAGCCTTCTCCCAAGTCCACTTCCCATTCCAGTGACCATTCTTCAGCAGCAGCGTTGAGTGGAAGCAGGAGAAGAAGCAGGGTAGCAATCAGAAAGGTGCTTGCAAAACGCATGGACTCACTCCATAACGGACTGAATAGCGGCGCGAAGCAGGGCACTGACTTCTTTTCCATCTGCCCCGCCTGCTTCCTGCATCACGACACCCATGAGGGGACCCATGGCGCCCATGCCTCGCTCCTTGACAAAGTCAAGCCGTTGAGCGATGATGCCCTCAATGATTTCAGCCAATCCACCAACGTCAGCAGGTGCAAGTTCGTGACGTTGGCAATACTCAGCCAGTGAAAATGAATCAACTTCTCCTTGCTGATATGCATCAAGAACGGTTTCGATGTGTTCTCTCGAGAGTGACCCGTCTTCCTTCATCATGATGGCCATCACGAGGAAGCGTGGCTCTACATCATCGTGTGCGAGCAGCAAGGAAGCCCAGGCTTTCGCAGGAACCTGGCTTACGTGTTCAACAAAAATATCATCAAGTTCACGGGCCAATATCTGAGAGGCTTGATCCTCTGAAATTGAATACTCGCCGAGGCGATGTGCTCGCGCTTCATCCGACATGGGGAGGTTGTCGCAAATATCGTCCCAACGACTGCTCTTGAGCATTTGAGGCGGTACATCGGTTTCAGGATACATGCGAGAACGACCCGGCAAGGGACGCATGGGGGAGGTCGTTCCGTCGTCTGGTGCACCTTTCTTGATCACTACATTTCGTACCTCTTGTGGTATTCGATGCCACGCAAGGCGGGCGCGAGCGAGCACTGCCTCAAGGGCAAGGTTTGCCTGCCAAGACGGTGCACAGCACAATACAAAGGCGTCTTCGTCACCTAAATTCAGGTCCTTACGGACGGCGTTCACTTCCTCTGGCCCGATTCCGTATGCTGGTAATTCATCGGAATGGAAGATGCCTTTGACGCCTGCAAGTTTCGCAGCCCCTGCCAATTCTCGACCGAGTCGAGGGAGTTGGGCACCGTCTACATCAAGGGTTTTGACACCCAAGCGTCCAGCCATTGCAGGAAGGGGCAAGCCAAGCATAAGAGCTCCAGAGGAAAGACTCTGCTGCACCATGGATGACTCGCACGCGGAAAAAGCATCGGTTACATCGTGAATTGAAAGAGGAAGGTGGGAAGCGACACGCGCTTGAACCGACGCTTCAGTGGCCTCATCATCCTCTGACCGATGTGTCGGAAGGGGAGGCAAATCAATGAGGGCTCTCAAGTCATTTGAAAGTCGGTAGAAGTGCAGTTGCCGAGCCATTTCTAAGCGAATAATTCGGGGGATCCATGCCAGGTCCTGACATCCCTTGATTTCAACACGGTCGCCCGCCCCAATGGAGACATTGAGGTCTTGGCGAATGCTTCCAAGGCCGCGTCGGACCCTTCGAGTTTGCCTCAAGACGCGCCCCAAAGCGATTGCCGTTACTTTTGCGTGGTCTGGAGATGTGATGTCGGGTGCCGTTGCAATTTCGATAAGTGGCAAGCCAAGTCGGTCGAGGTTGTAGATTACCTGCTGCCCGCCTTCAACATCGATGGTGTCCAGTTTACGTGCGCTGTCTTCTTCAAGGCACAAAACGTCCATCCCAACAGGCCCTCCATCGGTCTGGAGAACTCCTGATGTTGCGATCAGAGATGTCCGCTGAAAGCCACTCGTGTTTGAACCATCAACAACCGTTTTTCGCATGGTTTGGACGGTTGTGACGGGTTGCGCAGAAAGCAAGGCTGCAACGGTGAGTGAGATGTCGAGAGCAGATTGGTCCAAGGATAGGGGTGGCTGCTCATCCAATTCAATGAGCCCGGAGTTGGGTGTTTGAACGTATACGAAAGAACGGTTTCGCTTTGATTCAAAGCGTGCGGCAACGTCGATGGTTCCACCTTCTCCACGAGCCGCCCGCAATTTCCGATTGTATCGAGGCCAGGCTTCCGGTATTGTGTCGATGGTCACGTCGTAGAGTTCTCCGGTTTGACGGGAATGCAATTTCCCCGTTGCAAGTTGTTGGTGAACCTCTATTCCGCACATGAAGCCGAGAGCTTCGGGGTCCAATTCACCTGGCTGGGTGATGTCGCCTTGCGGTTCACCGGCCATGCTCCTGCGAGGTGCTCACCCTTCATGAGCCAAACCCTTGAAGACGCTTCAAACAACCTGTAAGGTATCATAACCTGAAGGTCGCATCATCCGTCCATCTCGGCACAATTTATCGATAATGTCCTCGGCTTTGCCTCGTGGAATGTCTTGGCGTTCCGCTTCGGTGAGGACATCCAGCAGTTGAGCGCTGGTGCCCGATTGATTTTGCTGGGTCGATACGATGTCAATGATAATTTTCTCTTGATTGCGGACCTTTCCTTTCTTTCCTGATTCAATCGTGGTCAGGTCAAAGTTTTCGCCCATCAATTCATGACGCCATGTCTCCGTCAATCGGACTGCTCGCTGCGCATCCTCTACGTTTGCAACGTTGTCAAGACGAATCCGAGCGCTCGCTTCTGCCAGCCGAGAGAGGGCTTCCAATGACCGTGCTGTGATCGCAACGCTATCGGATGAATCCCCTCCTTGCTTTCGTGTTTTGACGTAATAGGCTACGATATGGGCCCTGGCTTCATCGTTCAACTTCGGATGGAAATTACGCTTTGAGAAGGCCACGTACTTGCGCAAAACTTCCCTCGGCAAAATCAGATACTTGCCGTTGACTTTGACCGCTGTTTTCTGTGAGGCTGCATCTCTTGAAGGATGCGGGATGGTGCCATCATTCACCAATAATTCGCTCTTCCCTTTGGACCGGTTTTGGATGATGTGTTTGGCGATTTTTTCATCGCTTGATTCATCGGGAGTATCGGTCATCAACCAGATGATATCGAAACGGGAAATGAGAGGGGGAGCCAAGTTGATTTGCGAGGTAAAGGGTACGTCGCTCACTGGCTCAAAACGGCCGCTGGTCGGGTTGGCTGCGGCCAAAACAGCACAACGTGTGCGGAGGCTCGCATTGATACCGGCTTTGGAGATGGAGATGCTCTGTTGTTCCATGGCTTCGTGCATGCTGGAGCGATCCGCAGTGTTCATTTTGTCGAATTCGTCAATGGCTGCAAGGCCAAGATCGGCCAAGACAAGGGCCCCTGCCTCAAGCGTCCATCGGCCATCGGCTGCAGCGTCTTGCACCGCTGCCGCGGTCAATCCTGCGGCTGAAGCAGATTGCCCTGAAGCAAAACGGCCACGGGGTGAAATGGTTGACATGTAGTGCAAGAGTTGGGACTTGGCTACTCCGGGGTCGCCCATCAACAAAATATGGATGTCCCCGCGATTGCGAGTACCGTCTTCATTGACTTGGGCTTCGCCTCCAAATAATTGCAACATGAGCGATTCCTTGATTCGCTCCATACCAAAAATTGAGGGCGCGATGCTGTTGGTTAGAACGTTGTAAACTTCGGGGTCACGAGCGATTTCTTTGATTTCATTTTCTTCTTCTTCTGAAATACTGATTTCTTCGAGCGGGATGTTTTGTCGCTCAAGTGAATGGATTCGCAAAAAGATGTCAAACACGGGCGTGTCCTTGCCACCTTTGCGCTGAGAGCGAATGAAAAGAACGCCGTTGGCCTTAACGCGGTCTCCCGGATTGAGGCGCCCAGCAAGGTCTTGTTCGCCAATACAGATGATTCGCTCTGGCTGAATACCGCCTTTCATTTGCTCTGGTAATTCCTGAAGTTCAATGAATTGAGAATTGATCAGGAAGGAGGCTTGTTGCTGTAGCAAAAAGCGTGTCTGGCGTTTTGGCCGGCCACATCCTCCGTCAATTTGAGAACATTCTAGCGGTTCAATGAGTTCTTGTTCATTTGGCTGATTGAGTTCCATCGTATGGCCGCAAGCGACGCATTCGAACACAGCGGTATAGAGGCGGGGACGAACTCCGGAGATTTTAGTTGTCACCGCATCAATAGCGATGAGCATCCCGATGTCATCCGCACGGAGTTGAGATACCGTCCTCACTTGGTCGCTGGGGAGGTGAATAATTCGTATGAAGGGCATGATATTTCCTTCACCTGCATCGAGCAAGAATTGGCGAAGGGCTTGATTCGCCGCAAGGAAATGGTGTTCAGGGTTTGCGAGAATGTCTTGAGCAAATTCGTGGTCATAGCCTTCCACCTCTCGATAGGACACGTTGAGTGACCGCTCGTCTGGCCACATTTTTGCGAGGTTGTGAACGGCCTCGGAATACTTGTCTTGAAGCAGGGAAGTCCATCGGGCTGGGAGGTCAAATTCTTGAATCGCTGCCATCGTATTCACCGCCGGAGACTAAGGGATATCTGCAACGGTTTTTAATGACTTAGACGCGAACTCTGCACCCCCTTGCTTCCACTGGAAAAGTGATGCCACACAGGCCTCCGTTTCTCACCTCTCCCCGTGTCCATTGGAATATCGCCGTGACCGCAGAGGCCTTGAAGAGCAGCGTGCATGGCTCGCCATGCCTGCCCACGCCTTCACGCCCATCCGAGGCCGAATTGATCGATGGTGCTTTTCCTCTGCACGACTCAACAATCGGCTGAACGACCCCGAAGAGCGCGAGGTACTGGTTCACCTTTCACCAGAGGGTATTGAAGCGATGGAGAAGGGTGAAGAATTGCCCGTTATCGTTTATCTTGCACCCTTCACAGGCAGTGGCCCGCAACGAGCAGGTTGGAAGGCCTTCGCAGAAACACTGCCGCAACGGCACGAACGCTTGGTAGCGAGCGCTGCCATGAAGCCGGTCATCCTTGTCATGCCAGATACATTCACGTCGCTGGGCGGGAACCAATACGTTGACTCGCCCGTCACCGGCCAATGGTCAACATGGTTGGCTGAAGACCTCAAAAAAGAACTGAACAGTCGATACTTAACCAATGGGAACTTTGGACTGGTCGGAAAATCCTCGGGTGGCTACGGCGCCATGGTCAACGCAATGCTCCACCCTGAAGCCTGGCATGCCATCGCATCGCATTCAGGAGACATCGGTTTTGATTTGATGTACGGTGGAACATGGGGCGAAACCATCACGCATCTCGCCTCACACGCATCCGGTGAGGCTTATGTCAGAAACATCGCTGCATCACCATCGATGAGAAGTGCTGATTTTCACGCCCTGATGATGTGCGCTCTAGCGGCATCCTATGACCCTCGTGAAGCAAATGACACGGACGACATCGGCGTCTGCTTACCCGTTGATTTCGAAACCTGCCAAGTAGACCAAGATGCATGGGCCCGGTGGCTTGCCTTTGACCCACTCAACATGGTCGAACAATACCATCAGGCTCTGAAGGGTCTCAGCCTCTGTTTCATCGATTGTGGAAATGCTGACCAGTACAACATTCACTATGGGACCCGCCGTTTTGCCAAGCGCCTGAAGGAACTGAATGTACCTCATCACTACGAGGAATTTGCCGGAACTCATAGCGGGATTGACCATCGACTCGATGTATCCCTCCCTCTTTTGTCAACGGCGCTTCGTTCAAATTGAGCAAGTGATTCAAGCGGTTTCTTCATGAGACGCTTTCGCGTGGACAAGGTATGGACGAGCCCATGGACTATGCGAGTGCAGGGGTCGACATCGATTTGGAAGGCTCGGCTGTTGCCTCACTCATCGGTGCATTGTCCAAGAGCGTGAGGGCGCCAGGAAGCCCGGGTGCACCGGTAGATTTGCCCGGAGGTTTTGGCGGTCTCATCGAATTTGGTGACAATCTGCTGGCCATGGCAACCGACGGCGTGGGAAGCAAATTGCAAATTGCCACTTCTCTCAAACAATGGGGGGGCGTTGGCATCGACTGCATGGCCATGAACGTAAATGATCTCCTCTGTGTCGGAGCCGAACCCATCGCATTCGTCGACTACGTTGCCGTGCCAAAACCGGACCCTGCCATTCATGCCGCTCTCGGTGCCTCATTAGCGGAAGCCTGCCGGCAGGCACGGGTCACCTTGGCTGGTGGAGAAACCGCCTCACTTCCCGGCATCGTCACGGAACTCGACCTCTCCGGTACGGCGCTTGGTTGGTTGCCGAAGGGGGAAGCCATCACCGGTGAACATCTCCAAGCGGGTGACGTCCTCATCGGATTGCCCGCCTCAGGCATTCATTCCAACGGCTACTCATTGGTTCGACGAATCGTTGAACATGCTGGCCTCGGTTACGAAGACGAGGCACCTTTTGATGCGACGCATCCAAGCCGTGAACTGCTTCGTTGGACAGAGGGCAAAGCAACACTTGGCGAAGTGGTACTCAATCCCACGCGAATATACTGTGACCCTGTTGTGGACTTACTCAATGCCGCTCGTGGAGAAGCATCCTTTTCCATCAACAACATTCACGGCATTTGCCATATCACCGGAGGGGGGTTGTCCAACCTTCTACGCCTGCATGATTCGCTTGGTTGGTCCATTCATTCACCTCTCCCCGTCCTACCGGAATTTGCATGGTTGCAAGCTGCTGGAAAGGTGGAAACCCGTGAAATGTATCGCACGTTCAACATGGGAACTGGGATGATCCTTGCCGTAGCCAAAGAGCACGCTGCAAGCATCCTCGCTTGGTTGGAGCAACGATTGCCCGGTACGGCCGTCGTGGGTGAAGTCACCAACGACGGGCATCGTGTTAGCCACGCTCTTGAAGGCGTCGAATTCACACATTACTGATGCGATATACATCGGTGCGGTCTTGAGGGAGAATTATCTCGCAGATGTATGGCCGGGGGGCAAGACGAAGCAATTCGGCCTGGACACCTTTGGCTTGAGGGTAAAACCTTGGTTCATCTTCGTGAGGACCAGCAGCGGCCCACTCACATGCCGCGTGGTCCCGCTAAACGGACGGGTCCAGGCTTTCTCAATCCTGCCATGGCCCCCGCTCGAACTCGCTCCCTCATGTTATTGGCTGACGCTTTGGAGCATCACTGGCTTGTCAAACCCGGTCACGACCTTCGCGCACTGGATGCATTGTGCGCTACGGGTGTTCGTGTTCGCCGCTGGCGCAATGAAATTCCAGAAGCGGTTCAGCACCGCCTTCGCATCGCTGCCAATGACTTGGATGAATTTGCCTTGAATTGGCTGAAGCGGTCACACGAATCCTTTCCACCTCACATTCGTGTTGACCATGCTCTTGAGGATGACCGCTACGAACGGCCTCCGCAAGGAGTGATGGAAAACGGTCTTTTCATCATGCAAAACGATGCCCGAATAGCCCTGATGGAAGCGGCCTATCAGTGGATTGACCTCGACCCTTTCGGCTCCCCCGTCAATTTCCTAGATGCTGCAATCCAAGGCCTTGCACGCGTGGGTTTCCTCGAAGTCACTGCCACCGATACAGCTGCTCTCACAGGTTCAAGCGCTTCTTCTCAACAACGCAGGTACGGAGCAAAGGGAATTGTGGACACCTATGCACATGATGATGCGGTTCGTGTTTTGCTCGGTTTGGTCGCTACCACAGCGGCTCGACACGATCGCGTGATTGAGCCGGTATTGGCACTTTTTGATGGCCATCATGTTCGTGTCAGCGTGAAGGTTGTACGGAGCAAAGAACGTGCATCAAAGGTGATGGATTCAATGGGATGGCGCATTCGTGAACCTGAAGGAAGGTATCGCTTTGTGCAACATCCAACGCCCGAGGAAGTTGAGCGTGGAAGCGGTCCGTTATGGGTTGGTTCACTCTGGAACAAAGACATCGCTGGAAGGATGACGGAGGAACGCGCCCTCCAGTTGTGCTCTCCTTCTGAAGAGGAGCTCGCCGATGCGATTCAATCTGGACTTGAATGGGACCAGGACGACCAAGAATACGCCCAGCGAGAGATACGCCGTAGCGTTCGACACATCGCTCAGGCAGCGGATTTGATGAGTCGAGAACACCTGCTGTTGCATATCGATGATGTACCAAACATGGCGGGCGTCCCTCATGCACCAAAAATGGACGTTCTCTTTTCAGCCATTCAGGAAACTGGTTTTTCTGCCGCACGAGTTCCTGATATCGATCCGTTTTTCGTCTCAGATGCTCCCTTAGAAACCATTCTCGATTGCATCAGGTCCCTTGTGGATTGCGATTGAAAGCGACTCAACACACTTGCCGTAAGAGCGTTCAGCCGAAGGACGGGTCAATATCCGTCACGTTCTCGCTCTCGGGTGCAGGCAGCATTTGTGAGGCGTTTTCGATGATGTTGCGAACGTTGTCTTCGATCTCTCGAGCGTTTTCAAGTAATTCGCTGAGTGGAATCTCAATTCCGGTGATGTCACTGATGGCTTCAACGGCCAAGGCTGCAGCACGTGCGTCGGGATACATCGGATTGGCTTCTGAGAGAAGAGCGGTTACATCAATGCCAAGGCGGTCACCTTCTCCCAATAAGAAGCCCGTGATGCCAGCAACAATTCCTTGTTGAATGGGTTCGATGTCCAAGCCTTTGAGTCGTGCACGAGCCGCTGGGGTTGACCCAACGCCAAACAATTCTCCGTTGCTCAATTCCTTCTCGGGGCGAACCAGTCCGTCAATGATGATAAGGTGTTCAAATCCACCCTTTGTGAACCAATCAAGTACGGTGGTCGCAAAGGGAATGTCGGTCTCTGTACCGAATTGGATTTCAGATGTGAAGACGCCGATGCCGTCGCCCTGGTAAACGCGGACGGGATGTTTAGGAACTTCGTTATGAATCAAGGCAACTGCTGGGAAAGCGGCGTTCATGACCGTTCCCAATTGCTTCAATCCCAGCTCTTTGATGATATGTGAGGTCGCGATGACGCCCACCATTCCCGCAGTCGTAAAACCACAGATGGCTACTCCGCCGGTCGTCGGGTCGGCATCTTTGTGCAAGACAAGAGCGTAGGACTGAAGATTCGCATCCATGTCATTGCCTCCAGTTTCGTTCCAATGCATCGCCAATGAAAAGGCTCACGGAAGAATCATTCTTCCCAAACAGCCCAATCTTCCCAGCCTTCTTCGCGATACCACCAGACACCTTCTTCATCTTCCCACCATTCAGTGCCTTGCTCATCAACGGATATGCCGCTTTCTTCTTCGAGATCTTCGGTCCACTCTTCTTCATCTTCGACCGCTTCCGGGATGGCGTCTTCTGCAGTAGCACCGAACTCGAAGGCATCTGCGCTGCTTCCCAAAACTGGTGAGGAAGCAAGCCCTTCGGGAGCCTCTTCGTGCAGTTCTTTTCCTTCCTTTTTCAGCTCGTTAAGAGAGCGTGAGGCATTTAGATCAACTCGCTCTTCAGTTTGGTTTTTGGGAGCAGCCATGGCTTCTTCGTAGTAATCATCATCATCGTCGTCTTCAAAGAAATCATCATTTCGCTGATGCATGAAAATCACAACGCCAACGGCTATTGCAATGAAGATGACAATGCCAATACCGACCAATACGGGAGTCATTGCACTTGATGTATCATCCTCCACGACGTTCTTCGTTGAATCCTCAACCACCGGCATCTCACCCAGCGTCCAGACGATTTCACCCTCGGTGGCCGCCATGTCTTCGGTCATAGAATCGCAGGCGTTATCGCCGATGTCCAAACAGGTGAGGTAAACAATGTAGCCTTCACCTTGGATTCCTGGGAACATGCCTTCCGTTGGGCCGTTTCGAACCAAAGAGAACGTAAGGTCAACGGTACCATTGGCCTCTGCAGTGAGGGAGGGTGTATTGCCATCTGCCTCGTTGTGCACCACTTCAATAGCGGGTGGCGTGCCCGGGACGACCTTCCATGCAAATCCAACCATCACGTCGAAGGGGTTGGGGTTGGTGGCCGTGCAGGTGATGAGAACGTCCGTAGCGTTGCTGTCCCATTCGTAGGTCGCCGTTCCGCAATCCACTGTTGCGGGGAGGGTGACGTCGGGGAAGGTTGGACCGGTGGTCTGGTTGGTCTCGTTGGTTTCATTCTCTTCGGTGACAATGGACGCTTCAAAGGAAGTACTGACCATCATATTGGTTGTGTAAAATTGTGGATTGGTTTGGTCGAGGTAGAGGTGGAGCAATCCATCGTAGGCACCCGTGCCTGCGATTTCAAGGAGGTTGCCCCGAACTTCGGAGGTACCGTTGCTGACTTCTGTTCCATTAGCATCCACTGCTGTCCACGTAATCTGCATGTTGGCGAGCAAACTTTGCTGGAAGGTCAGGAGTGCGTCAACGGCTACAAATGTTTCAAAAGAGCCATCGTCGGCGAGAGGAATCAAGGTATCTGGAGTCAGAACGGTCTCAGCCGTCCCGAAGGCATCGTCTCGTTGTTGTGCAGCCGACAAAGGTTGTGTCATTTCATCGCCCTCGTCACCAGCATAGGTGATTTCCAATGCCATTGGTCCAAAGGCATCAATGGGCCCGATATTTGCTAATTTCTCAATGGTGAAGACGGCGTGTCCTGTGCTGTTTGTAACGGCATCAACGTCAAGGTTTTGTGCCGCCCCAAGGATATGGAGGGTGAGTGTTTTGTTGGCAAGGCCTACTCCATCATGATGGAGATGAGCAATGGCGTCCAACCCGCTTTGTGTACTCAACAGAATCCTATCGGGAATGAAACCGTTTGAGAAATCAGTATAGTTCACATCGATGGTCGTTTTTATCGCCGTATCGTTTCGGGCATATACTGGTCCAACTGCAGTGACGCTTTCCGAGTAATTTCCGAAAGCATCTTCTCCGACAACCGCAACATAGTATGCCACGCCATTCTCGATTGCCTGTCCGGCATCATCCATGGAAATGGCGGCGTTAAAGGTGGAGTCATTGGTCAGGAGCGTCGGCGTCATTCCAGTGATTGATGTCATGTTCACCTTACTGACATAAACACGATGTTGTTCTATTGAAGCATCGCCAGCATCCCATCGAACGTCGAGAATGCCTCCGTCGTCATCGGGTCGATCCGTAGCCGTGACGTTCGGGATGTACGATGGGGGAAGCGGATAAGGAACGTTGACATTCATTGGCGCCGAAAGATTGCTTGTTACACCAAAGGCGTGCACGCTGCGAACCCAGTAGGTCACTGCATCACCGGGACTGACATCAAAATCGACCGTTTGGTTGGTCATGGAAGAAGCATGCTCGTTTTGCAAGTCAATCGATTCGGTTTGGTTGGCTTTGTATACCAAGAAATTTAACAGATCATCTCCAAAATCGCTCATGTTTTGCCACTCGATGCCAACACGGTCTGATTGAAGGTCAACCAAGCGAAGTTGAGGCGTTGGTGGAAGCGCCAAATTTGGCGCCCCAGGCGTGGTGATGAGTGAGGGGTTCGCCAGAACAAAACTTCCGTTTTGAGTCGAATTAAACAGGAGGGGTACGAGGAATGTCCCCGTACCGGCAGTCATTTGCTGGTTGAGCACGTTGGTGAGGTTACCAGAGAGATGAGGATTGGTATCGACGAGGAATTCAGAGATGTAGTTGATGTTCAAATTGGAATACATGAAATGTCCTTCCGTGAGGGAGGTCATGGTGAAATTGATGTTCGACATCTGTATTCCATAGGCATCTGTTGAGTAAGTTCTGCCCATTGAGAGCGTGTTCAGTTGTGCGGTTAAGTTGCCAAATGGGTCCTCAATGCTGAGCATGCTCAGTCCATTTGACCCGTTTCCAGAGTAGCCTTTTGATTCAATGTCTGGAAGCCCGTTTTGGTCTACGTCATAGGCGATTTCATGCCATGCTGAGATGAAGATTCCAAGATTGGTTCCTTCGCCCGCATGGACGATGTGCTCTGCGATTCCATCGCCGTCCATATCGCCAGAAAAGACTGCACGGGGTGAACTCCACGGGACGAGGAGTTCTGTGCTGGAGGTATCGATTCGGTTGGCAGATTGCCAAGTGGATTGAAATTGATAAGCAGTAAGATTGCCTTCGATAGTGGCGGGATTCCCATCGCTCTGGCCAACTTTGGGAAAGAGGATGGAGGCGTTCATGTCGTAATCATGGTCCAGAATCGTCGCATTGGTGAAATCCAGAATACCGGTGTGAGAATCTCCGTCCCAACCACTTGTTCCACGGTTTTCAATGGACCGGTGCCCGTTCGGTGTCGGGCTAACGATGTCCAAATCTCCATCGCCATCGAAGTCACCGACGACGGCTTCAGGAGCAATGCCTGAAATCGTGTTGGTAGTTTGGCGGACGAGGGCTCCCCCGTTAGCTGAATTCCAACTGATTTGGGCGCCATCATTTTGCTGGTCGGCTACAACAAGGCTTGGAAGATTTAATGTGCCCGAGAAGTAATCTGCAAAGAAATGTGTGAGCGTGAGTGTAGTTGTTGTGCCTTGTTGGTACACAGTGAGCGTGTCTATTTCCCCAAACGCATTCGTTTTGTTGCTGAATTGATAGAAACTCACCTTCCCTCCTGTTCGGATGGCGACGAGGTTGTCAATGCCATTGCCGTTCAAATCCAGAAAATCCAGCGCTACGAAATCGCTTGAATGCGTGAGATTCACGGAGGAGTCGAAACTCATGGTGGTTGAGTTGTGGAAATGAATGCACAATTCATCGTCATCGGAGGAATAGGTAATGACATCGTCGTAATTATCACCGTTAAGGTCTCCACTGTAAACATCTGTTGCATTCATGCAGGTCGGATTCCATCCACTGAAATGAAGACCTGTTTGGGAATCATAACTCGCTGTCGTAAAAGCCGTCCCATTGCCCTGGGTGCTGGTGTTTGAGCGTGACAAAAACACGAAGTCGTCGTTGGAATCGTTGTTGAAATCACCATGGTCCGTAGATTCAATGAAGCCAAGAGGGAAAAATCCACCCGTGAGGGTCGGTGAGAAATGGATGCCAACGGTTGCATCGGTTAATGTTGCACCGTAGGGGAGGTAGAAATCTGGAGAATTCAACACGCTCGTGTTTGCGAGATTTGGAGCGATGAATTGAGAGACGTTGGCCTGTCCAGAGGCAAACACATTCTGCTGCCCAAAATCTCCATAGCCCGTTTGATTGAATGACCATTCCGGAAGACCGTCCTGATCAATGTCCATCGATAGGACACCAGGTGAAGTTCCCGAATTGTCTGGCTTGATGAAAAAGCTGGATGTGGTGATGGTAGTATTTCGTTCCAAATCAAAACCAATGGTGCTGTGTTGACCGTTGGTGATGGTCATCGTTTCTTCAGCAGAACCTGTCGAAAATGTGGCAATTGGTGTACTATTTGCAGAAGCAAATGCGCCGGACCAAGCAGGAGCTAAAAAGAGGAAGACAAAGAAAAATCCGAAGACATGGCGACGCTGCATCATGAGGGCCTCAACTCTTCGCTCTATCCCCCCCGTTAAGGCGGTTTCGCCTTATTGAATGCTTCAAATCGGTAAAAAATGTATCATTTTTCTCAACATAAGGTTATGAATGATTGATGAAACATTGCAGATGAGGGCGTAACATTTGCGACTAAGTGTACAGGCTGGAGACATCGAGATAAATTTGGAAGGTGCCGCCATCCAAATCGACGAACAAATCGCTCATACCAAGATGGAACATACCTGGACGGCCCTGCTCGAACGCATTCGCGACGCTCGTGAACAGGCGCTGGAAGCGGCGGTCACAGCCGCTCGGGAAGCCGGCCTTCCCGACCGAGGCTCTGCCTTTCGCGCCCTTCTGGAAAACTGCGCACTCACTCGCAAGCCCGACCAAGTCCTCGGTGCCATCCACTATCTCCGTGATGTCGAAGGGGTGGCTGACAGCCCTCCACGGGTTGTCAATCAACTCTTTTCCGACGCCGGTATCGACCCTCCGGGAAATCTTTCCCTGTATCTAAACCGACTCAAAGAACGGAGTTTCCTAGTGGTCCCTTCAGGTAAGGACGATAAGAATCGTTTCGCAACCCTTACACCCGAAGGCCAAGCACACCTCGACAAGCGCTCTCGCGCTTGAGGTGCAGGAAATGGTGATGTCTGGTGGAGGGCAAGGTGACCCTCGTGATGATGAATCCACGTCCGAACAAGCAATTGTGATTGATTATTCCTATCAAAATCACAAAAAAGCAATTCTAAGAAAAGGACGCCACACCGGCTCAAACTTCCGAAGAACCATTTTTGACCAGGCTGACCTCACCGAAGGTGACTTCACGGCGTGCGATTTTCGTCGCGCCTCAATGGTTGAAGCGGATTTGATGAAATCCGCATTTGATGGTTCCGACTTTCGAGGGGCTGACTTGCGAAAGGCCCGCCTGAACCTTTCGAATTTCAAAAATTGCCAATTCAAAGGAGCAGATTTACGAGGCATCCGAGGTAAGTACGCCATTTGGCAAGGAAGTGACTGGTGGAACGCCACCATGGATGACGACCTGCGCAAAGCACTGGGCAAAAAATGGCCAAAGCCAAGTGATGAGTGATTCATTCTTTACCAGATGATAAATCAGAGTCAATTACAACTGAATCATGGATGGATATATTTTGAATGTTGTATGTGATTTTAGTGTCTTTGTCCTCAGTTTTTTTGTTTGATGATTCTTCGGTTTGTTTCAAATTTGAATCATAACTTGAATTCGAATCTAATTTAGAATCATTTCCAGAATCATCAAGTTGAACGCTGGGCGTCAAGGCCAAGCGTGCACGTGCATTCAAAAGGGGCAAGGCAGCAACGGCAAGGCAAAGTCCCATGATTGATCCGCACAGATAAACCCAGATTTCATAGGTCAACTTCATCGCTTCCCCGAGATATTCTTGGGCGTTTTGATTGATCACGATGCTACCGGCAACGCCGCCAATCAACCCCGTCACCGCTCCTATGACACAGATGATAGCACCTCGTCGTTGAAGTCTGCGAAGAAGGACTGAACCAACCAGCAGGCAAGTAGCGGTGAAAAGCAAAGCAACAGCCCGAATCAAGTAGCCGTTTTCCTCTTGGACTGAGGCTTCAAAATCTCGATAATCCTCTACCGAAGTTGGTTCTCCTTCCTGACTGTTTGGAGTCGTGAGAAAAACCTCAATTTGGGAATCGTTGAGCCCCTCATGATGAAGTTGCCAGTCTTGATACCCCATTCCGGCGACCAGGAAAGCACTGATGAAAAGAAGGATTGCGATGTTTTTTGGCCCCTTCTTGTCGGGTCGCACGTGCAGTGTGGGTTGGATTTCCATCTTCACTCACTTCCTTGAACGTGCTCGTCCAGTCCTTCCCGAAGGTCGTTGGGAATCGCCTGCTTTTTCATCGTCTCCATATTCACGCATACCGTGGTTTGTTGGGACGTCCAAACAACCATTCCGTCCTGATTTTCAAATCGGTAGGTCCACCCTAAGGAAGACGTGCCGAGATGACTGATGGACAATTGCGCTGAAATAATGTCGCCATAACGAAGCGGGGCATGAAATTCCGAGGTGACGTTAACAACAGGGAATCCGAGATTGCGTTCAGTGATCATCGTTACGTAACTCACACCGCACATTTGCTCCCATGCGGATTCAAAAAAACGATGAGCCAAATCGTAAATCCTCGGATAGTAGGCCACATTTGCCATGTCAATCATTGAAAATTCAACAGAGCGTTGCAAGGTGACTGCCATGGTGGCTGCTGATGATGGACGCCCATGAACCCTTGTAAGGTGCTTGGGCAAGGTCACCCTCGCGCTTATATTGGGGTGGCCGTTGGAGCGAAACGGCCCTATAGTGTAGCTTGGATATCACAGAGGCTTGCGGAGCCTCGAACCCGTGTTCGAATCGCGGTGGGGCCGCCAACTCCTTCCCTTCAAGCCCAAACTGTTTGACGAATGATGTCGTCAAGGATGCTCACACGCTCAGCCTCATTAGATTCAATGGGCTCGTCGTAAAAACTGTAGATTTGGTCAGCACTGTAGCCTTCTTCTTCGATACGATGAATCAAAACCTTGGCGAGCGGAGGATAGACGGACGCAACCTCTCGAATGAAGATTGGATCGGTTTCCCATTCTGAAGCAGTCCTCAAGAAGTTTGGTGCTTCGCTGAGATGTTCAACGAGTCCGAAGAACCCTGACATCGTGTGGTGGCCTGTTGTTTCTTTGGTATGGTCGGAGAACATGAGATTCCACCAGGTTTGGCGTGGTTTTTGATACATGATTTCGTACCCACGTGCAAGAGGATTAGCGAAGTTGATTCGCCAACTCCATCCATTTGTTCCTTCGAAGGTAAAGGTGTCTTCCTCCCAATTGAACACTCCATTAACCGCTTGGGCGAAGTGACGGGACAGGCTTTCGGTTAGAGGGGAGCGAGACAAGCCGTAGATGTCAAAGAGTGTTCGGCGGAGTGGGTGCATATTTTCTTCCAACCAAGAACCACTGTCATTCATCAGACCGAGGATGTAACCTCCGAGAAAATCATACGCTGGCATGGAGCCGGATGTTCTGATTTGAACACATGCTGTCTTAGGCGATTCAACCAAGCCAGATTTTGGGTGAACCTCCACGGAATCAAAGGAATTGTAATCAAAGGGGTTGTTGAACTTTGAAAGAAAGGCGTTGATATTCACGCGATAAAAAGCCAGTTGACCCGTGATGAGAAGGCGGCCTTCCTTGTCCAGTTTCATTCGACCCTCGTTGTTGCTGATAATTTCCTCAACCCAATGCGCAGCGCGCTTTGACGCCTCTGACATCATGAGCATTGTCTCAAGCATGCTGCCTCGACGCTGTTGTTGTTCATTCAATGAATCATGGTTTGTTCCACCATCATTGCCATCATCATCGTTACCAAATAAAGCGCCCAAACCATCCATGAGAAGGTTGTCGTGTCAGCACTCTTAAAGAATTCAAATCCATTCGTAGTGTTCCCAACCTTGTTCAAGCGCATGGCGCAACAAAGGTCGTTCGGGATTGATGGCGATGGGGTGACCACACAGTGCCATGAACCATGAGTCGGCAAGCGTATTTCCATAACCATAACACCGTGAGAGGTCGTGCCCGTTTTCTTCTGCATCAGATTGCACGACCGGAACTTTGCCTTTCCGACGAGGGACGCTCCATCCACGTTCGGAACCCGAAAGCACTCCTGATCGCACATCAGGCCCGCAACCATAGACGGCGTCCATGCCGAGAACTTCCGCCATGGCCTCTGCCATTGGTGCAACGGTCGCCGTTACGAGAACAAGGCGATGGCCTTGAGATCGGTGCCAATCAAGACGTTCCCAAGCCGCCCGTGAGATGCTTTGTTTCAGCGTGTGTTCTGCGAGGTGATTGGAATAATGTTCCAATGTTTTCCAAGAAGCAAGAGAAAGATGTCCGCGATTTCGGGCAGCGTCGTACAGAGCCCGCCCCCGCAAGAGGTTGGTGATGAAGCCTGTCGTCCATGCCAAGGCCCCCCAGGGAATTCTCCAAGGACGCCGCCGAGCCAAGTAAGTCGTGAGCGTCTTTTCACTGGAGGCATTGAGCAGGGTGCCATCCAAATCGAAGTAGGCTGCAACCTCGCCCTCCATGTCTACCGCTAAGACGCAACCTACATGAGCAAACCGCCTAGAAAGCAATTAGAATGTCCGCTTCAACCCGTACTTTCATCTGTCGGCCCGTAAACACGGCGACCTGCGCGATGGTCCTGCCACCATGTGAGGGACTCCTTGAGATGCCGAGTGATGAAGAAGCCAACCTTGCGGGGCGTCAATCCGTGATTTCGTAGCTTCTTATCATGATTCAAATTGGCAACGATGGCTTGTGCGGAACAGCCAGGATTAGCGAAGACAAAGCGGCGTACTTCGCGACGTAGCCGTTCAAATCTCGCTCGTTTTTGACTTCCTTTTCCTTCTTGGTGAGGCATAAGGGGACAAAACTCAGTGAACCATTATCAAAGATTCGCTGGGAGTTTACTCAAAAACAACCGGTTGTGTTGTCTTCCAGTTAGCCGTTGCGAGTTTCTTGGCTTTTCCATCAGCAACGATTGGGTGGATATCATTGAGGCGGCCATGCATACCGTGAACTTGGAACTTCACTCGAAGTTCAGCGACCCGGTCGCGTTGAAGGATTTCGTCCTGTTCGTCGTCAAGGTCGATTGTGGCGAGGATTCTTCCCTCATTTCCACAATTGATGGTGAGCGTGTTGTTGGCATAGTGAAGTTGTGGGCGGAAATCCCAGTCATCTGGGTGATGCATCCATACTGAGAGGTCAAGGGAAAGGGTATCTCGTAGCGTGATGCGACTGATTTCAACCGTGTCAACCATCGTAATCGCTCCTATCCAGTCGGCTCCGCTTCATACACCTTTCTCTTTCAAGCGCTGCCATCGCTCATCGCAACTTCAGTGAGCGAGGGACGCATGATGATGACTTCGATGGTAAGCGTCCAATCATTACCAGGGTCAGGATCCAAGTCTCCAATCACAGGGTCGGGGTCTGACTGCTGTGCAATCACCGACCAAATCCAGAGGCCTTGTCCTCGTTCACCATCTGAGCGTAGCAGGAGCAGTTCGAGAAGAGCCTCGGGTGAGTCAGAGGTGTACAGGCCGTCTTCTCCTGGAGAGTTCATATCTTCAACACTCAACTCTCCTTTCGCCGGTTGGTTGGTCGTATAATTGCCAGCCTCGGTATCTACTGCCATCTTGAATCCATCATCAACAATGTTGAGTGCCAACGTAAAGTTGTCGTGGGGTGGCGCAACGTCTTGATCGAGTTCAAGCACCGCATGCAAGGCCATGATGCGCCCGCTATCGCCAGGCGTCATGTTGCCTGACCATGTTTCGCCTTGATTGAGGTATTCATCCCATGTGAGGTCAAGCGTTTCAGTTACCCACGTCACCTTGTAGGTGCGGGTCGTGACATTGATTTCGAAAGGTTCGAGGGCGAAAGCGCCCGCAGCATCGTCCACTCTAAGCATACCGTTAATGATGCCTGATGCAGAGGTATCGAGGAAGATTTCGCTGCTGGTTGCGTCTGCGTCGTTCAACAGATCGCCGTCTCCGTCGCTGTCTTCGGCGGTGTTCAAATCCCATGCAAAGGTCAGAGCGTCCCCTTCAGGGTCGTAAGAGTTGGAGGCATCGAGCAGAGCGGTTTCACCTGCTCTGACCGATGTTGGCATGCTGATGTTGATGGATGGAGCGCCGTTCACCACGATGGAGGCTGAGGCGTCATCAGTGCCTCCTTGGTCGTTGGTTACAGTAAGGCGGACGATGTATTGCCCGTAGGCCAAATAACTGTGTGAAGTGAAGCCTACGATGGTTTCAGCAGTCGTTCCATCTCCAAAGTCCCAAGCGTAATTGGTGATGACGCCTTCAATCGGTGATGATTCACGAGCATCAAGGGTGATCATTTCACCCTCTTGAATGAGGGTCGGGTAGGCTTCAAGCGTGGCTCGGGGATTGACGGTTGAGTCAAGCACACCCGTACACCCGGCTAAGGATGATAAGAGGAGGAGGTGGCCAACAAAAACAGAAAACTTCCATTTTCCTTTGATGCGCACCATGGAACTTCGTTGGCCCATCCCTTTCTAATAGTTCGGTTAAAGCGATGATACAAATGCCTCATTTTTCATTCATCAAATTCAACCGGTTCAGGCACATCTCCCTCGATTTTCGCATGTGCATAGGGGTCATCGAGGAGGGAGACGTCTTCAATTTCAATTTCATCAGCGTGGGTGAAACTTTCTTCGCTCGAATCATGGAGATCGTCAACACCGCCTTCACTGGCATCATAAGGCGCAGATTGCAATTCCTCGGCCTCAACCACGACGTCCTCTTCATCAAAAAGCGAGCGAGCTTCAAGACGACGACGTTCTTGTAATTCCGCGAAAGCAATTCCTTCATCAGGCTCGTCAGCAGGGTCATCGTTTGAGGCTGGGATTGGAGATGCATCCTTCCTTTTCAACCAATCTCGAATCCCCATATTCACCCACAGTGAGTCATCGTGTTTGAGAGTGATGTTGAAAGAGTGTGCCCTCCGTTCTTTCTTTATGGGCAGTGACCTTTTCGAAGGCGAGAAAGTACTGTCCTTTGACCTTGAGACGACCGGAGTGTCGACCCAGCGAGACCGAATCGTCCAGTTTGCACTGATTGGAACGCTTGAAGACGGTACATCCGTCAATCTCGAACAGATTGTCAACCCACAGATACCAATACCTTACGATTCGAGTCGAATCCATGGCCTCTACAACGACGATGTGAGGGGGAAGGCGACGTTTTCAGCAGTTGCAGACCAAATTGCAGAATTGATTGACGGTGCCATTCTTGTCGGCCATAACGTGAGGAAATTCGACTTTGCCATGTTGAAAAATGAGTTTCTTCGCATTGGACGATTGGCGCCTCAACCAAAAGCGATCATGGACACACTTGAACTCGTGCGCCGCTTGAAGATACCACGCCCTCACAACCTCGGCTCGTTATGCCAGAGGCACGGTATCCGTCTTGAAGCCGCACATACCGCTGCTGCTGATGCCGCTGCTACCATGTTGTTGTTTTGGAGACTCTCGGTCGAGAACGCTGCGTCATTTCGCAAATCAATACCCGAATTAGAACGCTGGATTGTCCACGGCGATGGGGCGAAAGATGCTTCGGAACTTGGAAGGGGGTTGAATGACTTAGAGCCCGTGGATTCACTGGGGAAAATTCGACGTGATGAGGATCAACTTATCGTCACCTTTGGACGACACAGGGGCCGTTCCATCAATGAGATTCAATCCTCCGAACCGAGTTATGTCGGTTGGCTCCTCTCGCCCAGTGGGATCGAATGTGAAGCGACCAAAGATCTCATTCGCGAACATCTTGCTTCATGAGACTCGCTCGTAGGGAACGTCATCGGGAAGAGGCGACCACGGCAAGACATCGCACCATGGTCCGACGCGCCAATTTCTCCTGCTGGTCATCACAGAACCGAGGAAAATAGCACCTTGATGTCCGCTGGCCGTGAGATCTTCCAGTGCCTCCTTGCCCCGACCATCAAATTGAGCGGTAATTTGCTGCCCTGTTGGAATCGCTCGTCCGCTTTCATCAAGCGGTTCACATAATTCAAGGACCGCTGCGCCAGTTGCTTCATCAAAGCGATGTAAAAGGACAACTGCGTCGCTGAAATCACTTTGATGTAACGTGCCGGAGGATTGCCGCCAAGTCCACCAGTGTGGACACCATGCTTTCCACTCACAGAAGCCACCGCAGGTCTCGGGGCCGGGTTGAGCATCCATGGGCATGGTGGTCGGCTGTGTCGCTTCCCATGCAGCATAGGCTTCTTCGAGAACGCTATCGCCTTCTGCAGCCCATTTAGAGACAGTTTTGGTATACCAGCCTTCAGTCCGTACAGGGGGCGCATCGGGGTTGTTGGCGAGCAATATGTCGCGATACATTCGGAGTTGGCGATTGACTTCTGTCTTCAGCTCTTTTGTTGGGGCGTTTCCTGTTTTCAAATCCGCTACCAGCCACCCTTTCATAGCGCCCTTTTCATCAAGTTCAGCTAACAAAAGGTCGAGCCGACCCATGAGCCGAGCATCGCTTGTTACGAGTTCACCTTCGACAGCAATAGCAAGCGATTGAAGGTGCTTCCATAGCGCCACCGTAATGCGTTCGTGCGGTAATTCTCTCGCATTGATATGGTCGAGTAAGAGGATGATTCCGCCTTTCTGTTGTTTCTTTGCCTCGTTCCATTTGCTTTCCTTCCAGTCAGGGCGGCGAGGTGTTGCAAGAAAGACTGCTTTTTCCTCTTCCCAGCGGTCTTTGAGAAAGCCTTCAGCAGCGAGAGGGAGCCAGCCGGCTTCATCGTCAACGCGCCCGTCAAGACTCATGTTGAGCAGATCTTCAATCGAAGCGTGAACAGCCGTTCCCAACGATGCTGCCATTCCAGCCTTGCGTGGAAGACGCTGCCGACTCAACCAATACATTCTGGGACAGGTTTCGTAGCGATTCCATGCAGAAGGAGAGAGTTGGTGAGGGCGTGTTTCCCTCTTTTCTACGTCCACCATGAACTTCGCTTTGCGCCTTGCATGATGAAGGCTTTGATGGAGCGGCGAGGGAAAGTGTTGAAGCATAGCGGGCTTCACGAAAGGATATGGATGCCCCAAGCCTACGTATCAATGCGACCATTGAACATGAAAACACAATGGTAATCACCTGCTTCCCCAGTGTTGGAATGGTCTCAAGCATTGTTGCCCATTACCTCATTGACCATCTTGACCTTGAGTTTGTAGGCGGTTTGGTCGATGACCGTCTGCCCGCTCTTGCTCTGATTCAGGAAGGTGTCCCCCTCCCACCCATCCGTGCTTATGCTGGAAAACCTCAGTGCTCCATTGATGGATGCGACCAGGTCATTCTGCTCATGAGTGAAATGGTGGTTCCTGAAACGCTTGTTCACAAAATCGTATGGGCTCTCTTTGAGTGGTCAAAGGAACACAAAGTGCTCGCTGGAATCGTCGTTGATGCATTTCCTAAGGCTGGGATGAAGAGCGGTATGGATGGTGTTGACCCTGTCGTCGAATACGAGGATACAGAGGCCATTGATGTCGTTGGAATTGGATGCAATGAAGCAGTACGAGAGATGCTCAAAGAAATGGGCATCCCCTTGCTTCAGCAAGGCGTTATCCGGGGAATGAACGGCGGTATCTTGAGCGAAGCCATGCGTCGTGGCATCGGTACAATGTCGATCATGGTTGAAGCCGACCCGCGTTTCCCTGATGCTCGTGCAGCAGCAGCCCTCATTGAGCGGCTGAATACCTTGTTGCCCAGCATGGACCTCCCACAAGAACCGCTCATCGCCGAGGCTGAAATGCTGGAAGAACAACTCAAGGCTTTGATGGAAGCTGCTGGAGGAAATGAGCAAGGCTCACCCAGCAGCAATGCAATGCTCTACGGTTGAAGTCACGAGAAGTCGAGCAGCGAGGGTTGCTGATTCGCTTGGACCTCTTCGTCTGCTTGAACGTCTGAAGGGTCTGTCTCAAGATGGTTCATGAGATCTGCTTCATTCCAAACAACGACCTCAAGTTGCTCGGCTTTCGCTTTTTTCGACCCTGCCTTTTCACCTGCAACCAATACGCTGAGTTTGGCAGAAACACTGCCCACAATCTTTCCACCGGCGTCAGTGATCAATTGCTGAATCTCTTTTCTTGGCTTTGATAAGGTTCCCGTTACGCAGAAGGTCATGGTGTCAAAGACGCCTCCTTCACTCAGTTGGGATTCAGGGCTGATCTCCAGTTCATTGAGCAAATCTTCTACCGTACTGCGTCTGGCTTCAAGGCCATCTCGTACATGGAGAGCGACGATGGTCCCGACACCTTCCAGCGCCATCAAACGACGCAGTGCCTGGTTGTATTCGTAGTGCTTGCCAGTTTCGTCTTCCGCTGGGCCGAACGCATCGTCGTCCGTCTCGGCATGCGCCTGGTCAAGCCAGGACATCAATCCATGAGCATCTCGTAATTCACGAGCCACAGAGAAGGCCAGTTCCGGTCCGATGCCTGGCAAGCCAAGGGCGTGCAGGAATCGCCCCAGCGTCATGTGCCTGCTTTTTTCGACTTCGCTGAGAACGTTGCTCGCTGATTTCTCCCCCATTCGTTCAAGGTTGAGAAGTGTACTCATGGACATCCTGTACAAGTCACCGAGTGTGTTGATGGCCCCTTCCTCAAGGAGTTGTTCCACCAGTTTTTCTCCAATCCCATCCATCTCCAATGCTCGGCACCAATAGAGCATCGCACGTGAGATTCGAGCATCACAGTGAAGGCTCATGCATTTGAGAAAGGCTCCCTCGGTGGTAATGTCGCCCCCACAAGCAGGACATGCGGACGGAGGTTCAATCGAACGGGCTGCTGGCAGCTTAGCAAAAAATGCTTCACCAGATGCGTGTGTTCGACCGTTGAGATCGTCCTGAGTCGCTGGTCCAAGAGACCGTTCTATCTTCGGGATAACATCGCCTCTGCGTACGATGAGAACCCTGTCACCAATCTTTACGTTCAGCCGTTCAACTTCGCCGAGGTTGTGCAGTGTGGTGTTTTCGACGGTCACTCCTCCGACTCGTTGAGGGGCAATGCGTGCAACGGGAGTGATGTTGCCGGTTCGCCCCGTCTGCCATTCGACATCAAGCAAGACAGAAGTCGCCTCTTCAGGTGGAAATTTCCAAGCAAGCGCCCAACGGGGGTGATGAGCCGTCATGCCTAAACTTTCTCGTTGGGCGAGATTGTCAAGTTTGAAGACCACGCCGTCAATTTCGTAAGCATAGTCTGCACGTTGCTTGGCCCACTCGGTCGTATGCAAGGACATCAGAGAGGCGGTATCTGCTGGAGAGTCGCCTTCGTGAAGCACCCACGGCGCAGGCTGAATGCCCAAATCCTGTTCAAGCCAAATGAGAAGTTCGGTGTCGTTCAAACACACTGGAGGTGCTTGGCTATCGGGATGGCGGGCACTGCCTGAAGGAAGTTGGGCATCGTATGCTTGGAATACCAAGTCAGCAGCATCAGCCTTCCCGTCCTCGTATTTTTGACGAAGAGCGCCTGCTGCTAAATTACGGGGGTTGGGTGAAACATCACGGTATGTTGCTTCGAACACATCCAGTGGCATGACCACTTCTCCCCGGACGTGAACGTCAACGGGAATCGGGAGGCGGTCGGGGATGTTGGCAATCTTTCTGGCATTGCGGGTGACGTCCTCTCCTCGCTCTCCACTGCCACGGGTTGCAGCACGAACCAAACGGCCCATGCGGTATTCAATGGAAAGGGCGGAGCCGTCAAGTTTGGGTTGCGAGAGGAAACGGTTCGCGCCACCAGTTGTTGCATTGACGAAGTGAGAGATTTCCTCATCATTTGTGGCCTTGTCAAGACTTCGCATGGGAAACAGGTGGTCGACTTTCACGCTCCCCGGCGGGATGTCGGCGCCGACGCGCTCGAGTTGTGGGTGATTCGGGTCAAGTGCCTTGAGTTCGTCCCACAATGCATCAAATTCAGCGTCACTGATTTCAGGTTGTGCGAGGTTGTAGTAAAGGTTTGAATGATGAGCAATTTGCTCAGCGAGATGGGAGATTCGCTCGGGCGAATCGTCGGTTTTCCCAGCACCTCCGCTCATGTGTTGAACACGCAGACGACAGGATAAGAAGCATCGCTTGTTGATGCATCAATCAAACTTTAATGCCACGAATTCACTGTTTTCAAGAGGGCAGCGCGTCATGATCGCGTGAGTCAACACACGCAAGTGAATTTCTGCCACCACGTGAACGGTCGCGGTGAACATGTGGCCGGCATGGGGCTTGAGGTCGTCGTCGGAAAAGGTTGCATGGAGGTGCGTAAAGGCTTCACCGGATTCTCTACGGGCTAGGTTGCCCTGCAGTGTCACCAATTCACTGCCACCTTCAAGCGTCACGCGGTGGTATTTGTGGTCGTCGTCCATGTATCCGTAGGTACTCTGACGAGTCCGTCCAATCCCGCTGGTGATGGCGGCTGCGTCAAAACCAAGCTCATCAGCCAAGGCTTGCAAGGATGCATGAATTTCCTCTCCGGGGTCCAATCGAACAAAGACATCATCGCCGCTTCGCGTCCATTCCATGAAGGGGGCTCGAAGCGGTACCTCATGAGGCTACGCATCATTCATTTTCCATCGGGTCTGGAAGACGTCGTGCTTGTTCCATGGCTTCGATATAGGCCCGGGCTATCTTGAGAGCCACTGCATCGCCGCCAAGCGGAAGCGGCCCAAAGATTCCCCATCCGTTTCGATGCAACATGATACGACGTTTTGGTTGGCGTTTTGCCAAGCGTAATCGCTCCCAGGCATAGCGCTGACCGTCGGCAAAAAGGTGCGTAGAGGTGATGGCGTAGCGTTTGGGAATCACGAGTGAAATCAAATGAAGTGCGAGGAGGACATCCCAAACGATGGCGTAGATCATCGGTGTATTGCTGACCTCAAGCAAGCCCCAAGGCAATACCATCATTGCTGCCACGGAGCCGAGATTTCCCCACTGCCGGACGAGTTCATGAACGCCCTCACTTTCCCAAGCGAAGCCACCTGCTGGAAGTTCGCCCAATTCGGGTACATCGCCCCGTTGGCGTGTTAACCAAAACGCATCCCAGAGAACGATGAGAGCCAACACGGCCACAGCGGTTGCCGCTACGGCCTCTGCGCTGGGAAGGTAAGTTTCCATTGTTCATCCACTCACAGATGTTTTTGATCAAGCCCAGTCAAATCACCCGGGCCACCTCGACGCAGGCGAACGAAGAAGAGCAAGACACCGAGAATAAGAAGCGTCACAACGACAAGCAGTGCGTTCAGATTGGTGTCTGAATCCGTGGTCGTTGTGCCTTCCAGCACATCCGGTGTACCATCGCCATCATCATCCATGTCTTCAGTCAACCAACTGGTATATCCTTCGGGGCAATCGAGAACATCGGGTTGTGTGTCACCATCGGTATCAATTTGCGCACAGGGGTCGAGAGGGAAGGCGTCTTTGCTGTCGCTGAATCCATCGTTATCATCGTCTTCATCGTACACGTTTGGTCCGCATGATTTCCCAATAGTGGCGTCAAACCATGTGTCACTTGAGCAGGTTGACGTCCAATCACCATCGGTATCAAGTTGGGTGTATTCAAAGTCCTTAGATGCGGTGCTGCTTGCCCCATATGAGTCCGTCGCTGTCACCTCAACAACGTAGTAGCCCGCTGTCAAATCGGTGATGTTGTAGATCATCTCATTTCCACTTTGGAGAACTGCATTGCCCTGGGCATCGTATACCTTCCAAGAAAACGTGAGTGCGGAAGCGTCGTCCAAATCATCACTGGCCGTAGCCGTTGCCCGAATGTATTCAGATTCCATCACCCGTTGACCTGCATAGGGTTCCAGTAAGTCAACCGTTGGTGGCTGATTCACTGCGATGTTGAACACGACGACCGGATCGGCAGAGGCCGGAGAGGTGAGCGTCAAAGTGGTTGAAGGAGAGCCTGCCATTGAGGCAGTGATGAGCAATGAAGTCGCCATGGTTTCGCCCGAATCGGTCACCGTACGATAGGGGAGTTCAACGTCAACGGTGGTGCCAGAAAACTGCATGTCGTTCATTTCTGAGGATTCAAAATCTACGATGAAACTCGCCTCAACGGGTTGGCCGCTTTGCCGTGCGTCGAAGACAAAGGTTCGATAGGCGGTAAAGGTGGAGCCTTCTGTAGCGTCGACATTCCCGACATTGCCGTCGATTGCAGAAACGTCAGCACCGTACATCTCAAGGGTGCCAAACAGTGTCGTTTGCTCGAGGCGGACGGGATAGCCTTCGGTTGAAATGGCTGTGGAAGCCGTCATGATTGCATCACGAAGAATGAACGGAGCGCTGATTTCACCGTCGTCAAGATGCAACCCAAGACCGACACTGTATCCTGACAGGTTGAGTTGTTCAACGACCAGACTGTCCATTGAACGTCCGTGATGGGAAACGAATGCGGTTCCTGAATTATTACCGATGAGCTCAATATGGCTTAGCAAACCTGCTGAATCATCGATATCGATGGCTGGAGCTCCGTAAAGAAGGATGTGGTCAATGGCCAGGTCCCGGTTGGCATCCCCTTGAATCCCGCTGGTTCCCGTTACGGTACCTTTGATGTTGGAAAGAAGGAAATTGCCGTTGATTGAATTGAGTGAGATGATGCTCTGATCGCCTTCGAAAGAAAGAGCATCTACGTCCTCAACGTAGCCTGTAACGCCGGTAAGGGAGAGACCTTGAGACGTGGCCTCGCCGATCATCAATTCAGAAAGGGCAAGTGGAACTTGTTGAGCCCAAACCGCACTGCCGTAGCAGGAGGTGAAGGTCACGTTCGTCATGGTAACGGTACCACTTGACGGGAAGAGTTTGACACACCCGTCCCCACTGTCTTGGAAGTGAGAATTGCGCAGCAATACATCTGCACTGCTTCCGGATTGAACATAGAGCAGGGCTTCTGCTCCCGAGCGGGCAAAGGTCACGTCGTCTGCACGAACTTCACCAATACCTGAAACGGTCATCGCGGGTGTGGCTTCAACGAGGTTGGTTCCGGTGAGTTCAATCGAGGCTGCTGCGGAGTTGCCCAGCACCAAGCCACCCCAACGAGCGCCTGAACCGGTCGAAGAGAGAATAGAGGATCCCGCATCGAGCAATCCGTTGATGGTCATGGTTGAGCCTTCGGCGATTCGCAAGGAAACTCCGTCCTGGATGGTCATCGTGGCTGAGGAAGAGAGCGTCAGTGATTGGTCAAGCGTGTAGGGGCTCCACTCTCGCTCGAGTACCAACCAGTCACTGATTGTGCCTGAAGGCACCGTTGAAGCCATGAAGGTGTGCGAGAGGCTTTGGTTGGAGTCCCATGTCACGAAATCAGAGAAGGAGTTTTGTTGAAGAGTCACTGTTTTGACACCGGCCCATGTTTCTCCACTATCGGTGACGGTTCGGGCGACACCAGAGGTCGAAACCTCGCCCTGTGCATCGGTGAATGATACGGCCCCATCGATTGAAATCAATGCTCCTTCGACAGGCGCCCCTTTGTCGAGCACCTTCACGTCCAGCGCTGAATAAGCCGTGAATACAGCTCCCGTGCGGGCGTCAACATCTCCGATGACTTGCCCGTCATAGAGGTCAATTTCACAACTGGGTTGAACCGTGAGGTCCCCCGAAATTATCAGGGCGCTGACCGTTCGCTTGGAGATACACGCCCATTCGACTTCA
>Ga0222716_10000326_pt1 | contig 40161 bp, 44 predicted proteins | sample C33_13DmetaG_FD_165044 | JGI IMG/M metagenome (GOLD analysis project Ga0222716, IMG submission 165044) | Estuarine water microbial communities from San Francisco Bay, California, United States - C33_13D | ecosystem: Environmental > Aquatic > Marine > Unclassified | place: USA: California... | reverse complement strand
ACAGGGAAGGGGCTCAGTTACTCCTCAATGACATGCAAGAGAAGTCAAGCGCTGCCCTTGTTTCTGGAGAGCCATCAGCTATAGCTGCCGCTAATGCAGCTAAACAAGAGTACATGACTTACACCAACATAGCTTCGGCCAAGAGTGCGCAGAATAACCAAATTAGGGCCAATATAGTCGCCGGAAACATTAAAGGATTGGCAGGCACTCAAGAGGAAGCTCTCGCTGATTTTATCGAATACGACAAAGCCGATGTTAGATTTGACGAGAATGGCAGGCTAGTAGTCGCAGACAAAAAAACAGGAGAGCTTAAGTACTGGGCTGAGTCATTTTTATCGGATGTAAACGATTTGTATATCCCACCCATGATGTGGGAAGGAACCAACTACATGCCGGAGAACATGGGTAAGGATATTTATGATAGTCTGTTAGCTCAACAGGCGGAGGTTCTTCAGGTTAGAGATGATAGTGGATTTGCTACAGGCAACTTAGATTCAGAGACAGCTTATCAAATGATTAATGATGAGCTTCAATCTAGAATGAGTCTCAGAGGTCCAGAAATGCTTGAGGCTATGCAAGCTGTAGGATACAAAGTGTTGCGTGCCCCGGGGAAAACTGAGCTTAGTGAGAGCGACATTGACGAAGCAACCAAATTCTACACTGAGGAAGAGTTGTTTAACACAGTACTTCCAGATGGAAGAAATATTGCCAGCGGAAGTCTGAACGATAGAGGTGAATGGGTGTTCGATGTGAGTGACGAGGAAGTCAAGGGCTCAGGAATGGGCATGGAGGTTGCTACCCAAAAAAGAAAAGCGATAAAAGTATACATGGAGCAGTCTGCTCAACGTGCATACAATTTAATCCCAGTAAAGGATGAGACTGCCCAGTCTGAACGTATTCGTCGTGAAGAAGAAAGGCTTCAAACCAAGGCTATTTTAGAGGCAGCAAAGGACGAAGCCAACAAGGTGGAGTATCCACCTATCGAATTTTTCGTAGAGCCCGGCACTAAAGTCAGTACAGAAGAAGGGGCGGAAAACACCAATGCAGTAAAAGTAAAAGCTAGCGTATCCGGCAGGACGTTCAGATTCAATATGTCCGGACGTTTGATTGAGTCGGAGATTAATAGTCAAGGAAGTGCTGTTTCAGACAAGACAAGAGAGCTACTAACTGGAGACATTAAAGTCGAAGTCAAGAATGTCATTCACGATTCAGAGACTGGAGAGATTCTTGGATTTGATTTAAACACGGGGCCGGGTCTAATTGAAGGAGCTTTGTTAAGCATTGACGGAACGCCAATCAAGAACATTACAGTACCAAAGGATACCGATGCCTTTGATGAGGTTATCACGTCCATGAGGCAAATAGCGGCTCCATCTAAAACAAAGAGGAGTGGAGCTCAGTTCCTATCTGACTCAGAAGCTGCTGTAAAAGCAGCAATAGAAGAAAAGAAAAAAGAAAATCAGGCGACCACGATTGAAGAAGAGCCCGTTACGGACGAGGCGATTGAGAGAGAGGACAAGCGCTATCAGGCTATCCAACAGCTAACAATACGTACTAATTTTGGAAACTCAGAGGAAGTGTTCGACGTATTGGAATCTATGACCGGCGAAGAGAAGACAGCAATGGAAAATCGTATCTTTGAAGAGATTTTAGAGAAAGGTAATATCGCCGCAGTAGTAGATGGGGAGATTGTTTTTCCCGAATAAATAACAGCGTATGAATCCAGAATTGAAGGCACTTATTGATGAGGCCCGCCAACGCGGAGCATCAATGACGGAGATTCGTAGTATCATGGAAGATTACTACGGATTAAAAAAAAAAGAAGAGCAAGAGCAAATCCCGCTTATTGCGACCTTTCCATCCACTTCGGAAATGGGTTCATTGGATTCAAAGGAGGTTTCACTTCTGGAGGGAAGAGAAGGTCCTTCATTTTCGGATTTGGTTTCAAGACCGAGGATAGGTGAGGCTTACGTACCAGACTATCAGGCAGACTTACTCATATCATACGCAGACAATGTAGAGAACTCGTTTAACCAATTGTTCTATGACAGGTTCGACATGGACAAGTATAGACGGTTGGTTGAATACAATGGAGGGGCCACCGAAGAGGAGATGGCTTTCATTGACAACTACAACGCGGCTAAAACTGAGGACGAAAAATATGCTGTCAAGTCCTCCGTTGTTGACTATCTGAGCGAACAATCAGATGCTGACTATGATTTCAATAGATATCTTGTTGGCTCCATAGATGATGGGGTGTTTCAGCATTTGACAGGGAATCCTGAAGTTGAGGGGGAGTACGCAGTGACACCGGTTAGTTTATCGGAACCCATGTCCAAGGCTATAAGAGGTTTAGGGAATGAGGTTTCTAAGGTGGAGGGAGCGAAGCTTAAAGAACTGTTACCCGATGATATAAAGAACGACCCCGAAAGCCTGATGAATTATGAGAGATACCTTCTCGATGAATATGGATTGGCTGTTGACTTAAACAGTGACACATACATCGGAGGGTATGAGTTTCTCAAGGAAGGGGGGTCATCTGGATTTGGGACGTCCGTAGCAAAGGCTTGGCATGAATCAATGGCTGGCGGTAAGCTTTTACTCGGTGATTCTTTTGCCTCTATGTTTGGGGAAGACAACTTCTTCTCTAGGTGGGCTGTCGAATCAGGGGAGGAAAGCAGGAAGATGGCTGAGGAGGCAATAAGCAGACTTCCATATTCCCTTAATAGCTATTCAGAAAAGACAGACAATCTAATTGCGAGTCTTGGAAGGGCTAGGCAAATGGGTGGAGGTATTCCATTTGAACAGCTAGATGACTGGGTTGATGAATCCTTAAGACTGGGCGGAGCTTCGGCACCAATGATGGGCGCAGCAATTGCCGCAGGCTTAATGACAAGAGGGAAGTCTAGGAAAGGCATGGGGCTTGGCTCTCTTAAAGGGTTAAAAGGAGCCGAAAGAGTTGCAGCCACCAGAAAAATAATTGAGGCAAATAAAAACCTCAGAGCCGTAAGGTCCACCAACCTATTTGGTGCAGCTCAAAAGACTACAACTGGAGCTAGAATTACTAAGCAAGCAGGAAGAGCTCAGAACTTAGGTGCTCTTGGAGCTACCACCGCAATGGGCATAGCCAGTACCTACAACTCAGTGCGAGATGAGGACTGGTTCCAAGAGATGAACGGCTTTGAGAAGGCGGGGTATACCTCTGCAATGGGATTCTTGGAGGGGGCCCCGGCGTTTGTCGGTGCAGCCATTGCAACCTCGGTACTAAGAGCAGGGGGTAGGGCAGCCACCGAGTCATTTGCTAAAGGAATGCTTAAGGCTGTGGGCCTTGGAGCTATTGAAGAGGGGGTGACTGAGGCAACAACGGCAGCAGGTCAGTACTATCTAAACTCTTTAGCAAATCCCAACGTAGACTTTACCATGGATGGGCTATGGGATGCTACTAAAGAAGGGTGGTACGCTGGTGTAGTACTTGGCGCTGGTGTCGCAGGCACGGCCAGCATTCCAGCTGGTGTTAGGGCTGGAGCAATGGCGCTTACATCTATCCCCGGACTCAGGGATTCAATTGAGATAAACAGGCTAGCGAAGGAATACGAGCTTGCTCCAACGATGAAGCTTCGGCAGGAGATTGGGGTCAAGATTAACAACGCCGTGATGAAGGCTTGGGATAAAAGGCTCGGCAGAAAAAAGTTTTATGAGAGTCTTCAGCAAAGCAACCCAGAAGCTTTCCAAAAGCTTGAGCAAATCCAAAAGCAGATTGCTAGACTTGGCATTGAGTATGGCCGCTCACAAGACCCTGAGGCTCGCAACAGCTTAAAAGAAAAGATTGTAGGTTTAATAGACCAAAGAACAAAGCAGGAAACAGACCTTGGCTTAGAGTACGAGCTAAACGCTGAAAGCGAATTCAACAGAGTAGCCCGTGGTATCTCAAGAATAGATAAAAAGTACAATGGTTATGGTGATTTGTTTCAGGGCGGAGCTGACTCTGTAACTGTGACTTCAGAGAATGTTGATTCCGTCATGGATGCAATCAACAGCACCACCTTTGATGGCACCCCAATGCCTGAAAGCGGGGTGTTTAAGTCGGGCTCTCAGATGCGAAGAGCCATGGCTAACGTTGTGTCTGTGGTGAAGTCTTTGTCTAAGACGGGTAAGTTTTCCGGAGTCACAATCCACAAGACAGCAGACTCGTTCCTATCAGCAACAGGACAGACTACACTGACTAGGGGTATGTGGTCTGGGAAAGGAGAGATTCACCTTTTTGCTCCAGCCATTATGGAGAATACCGGGTTTCACGAAGCGTACCATGACTTGGTGCTTGAGGCTATCGGACCGGACGGTGTGCAGCAATTGGCTGATAGACTCTTGTCAGCACTCCCAGCTGATGCAATAGGCAAATACGAAAGATTTATTTCTCAGTACGGCGACGTTAGGAATATTCGCAAAGCCATAAAGAATAATGTGGACGTAGCCGAAGAGTTCCTTGTTGAGCTCCTTGCAGACATTACTACTGGAGACTTAGATGTAGCTGTAAAGAAGGGTTTGATTAACTCATTCAAAGGTTTTGTCGGCTCAACACTCAACACCATCCCCGGTGTGAATGTAGATATGGTTGATGCTGACCCAAAGATACAAGACCTAGTTAATGCACTGCAAAAAGTTACAGGTCAACTTGCTGAGGGTGAGGCTGTTACAGGGACGAAGGACTTAAGGGAGGCTGCAATCAGAGCTGGTTACAATGCAATGATGATTGAGCTTGAGGATATGAATCCAAAGGCTCAAGGAATCTATGCAAGGAACAGAGACGTAGAAGAGGTCATTGACGCGGCAAGGTTTGCGGGTGCAATGGCAGAGGCTACCGAGAGAATGAAGCAGCTGAAAAAGAAGATGTTCCTTCAAGTAGACCCTCTCACCACTGAGGATGCGCAAAAAATCCTTGACGATGGGGGTAAGCTGTTCATGACCAAAGATGGGCTGTCTGGTGCGTATGTAAAAGCTGATGGATATATGGGTGGATTGTTTAAGAACCCAGACTCAGAGCTTAAGCTAGTCAGTAGTCCACTTCAAACTGCTAGGGCCAAGAACGGAGGTAAGTTCTATGATGCTTTTGCAACCAAGCTTGAAAGCCTTTACATTGGTAATGGATGGAGGCCTGTTGCAAGGCTTGATTTCAATCCTGAGTTTGCCCCAGAGGGGTGGGACGATGCTGACTCGCCACTTAAAACCCAACCAGATGTAGTCTTCTTTGTTAGAGGGGAGGGGAATATCGGTGACGGAGTCAGAATGACAGACTACATGGAGGCTTACGAGTATGCCGAAAGGATTGCTAACGGCAAACCGCAGGCAATCATCAAGTCGCTAGAGGAAAAGCCGGGTAGGGATTCATACCTCGAAAAACAACAGGTAACTGAAGAGCAGCTGGAGCAAAGAAGGGATGAACTTAAGCTTGATGAGAGCCAGAGACAGAAGAGGAGTCCTAAAGTTGTCAAGGCGCTTCAGGATTATGTAGCTCAAGAGATTACTCAAGAACAGTATATCGAGGTGGTGAGAGAAGAGACTCCAATCACTCCATTTGTTTACGTTCCCGAGGTCCCGAGTACGCTTGACATCGGTGCATCCCTTACAAGCAACAAGCTTGAGTCAGGAATCATTGGTCTGAATAAAGAAATACCAGAAGGATACTATGTAGGCCTTCGGCTTGACATACCCGCGTATGATAACTACGATGTGTGGGTGGTGTCTGTACACCAAGGTGCTAGAGGAGAGGAGCGAACCCCCAACCTAGGAGGTAAGTCCATTGGGTATGGGCAGACAGCCCTAGCCACCAACGTAGAGTTTCATTCTGTGCCAAAGGGAGCTCTCAATATTGCACTTGAAAAAGGAAAGACTACAATCGCTAGAATGTTTGGCGATTGGAATAATCACGACCCTCAACAACTCAGAGACAGGGCAGAAGAGATTATGAATAGCGACCAGTACAATATGTCAGACCTAGCGGAAGGCAAACTTGATGGCTGGATTCAAGTGGGTATGAACCCATTCAGACACAGTTGGTTCTATGACAAGAGGGATGGTAACCCCGTCGTATCTGCATCAGAGGTAATTCAGATTGGTGCGCTTGTATTGGCTAAGGACGTAGAGAAGGTATCTACTTCAGACGAAAGGTTTACCGTAGTTAGGAAGGACGGAACCCCGATGAAGTTCCAGCATGTTGTTCCGGGTCAGACCGGGTCAGACACCGAATCAATGATGTCGAACAAAGCTCAGAGGTTCGGAAGATTCTCTAACAAATATGCGAAGGATGATGCCGAGTTCAAGAAATTGATGAAGCGCTCCGTCGTACACAATCAAGATGTGTTCGAGATATTGGAAGGGAGGACTGTCATGACATCTTCACCGGACAACCTCATGGTTGGTGATGTATACTTTGACGATGAATTAATCTTCGAGGGTGGGGGCGGTGTATTCTACCCCGTGAACTCTGGCAATGTATGGGCCTTTGCCGATACTAAAGAAGCGAAGGTAGTGGCTGACAAGATTAATGCCATGCGGAAGGCATCTCCAGATGGCAAGGTGTTTTTCACATTGATTAGCGGGACGCAGGAGAAGCTGTTCAGCAACACCGGTGCCCTGAAAGCTTCAGAAATTGTTTTGAGAAGACTAGTGGAGCAAGGTGTAATGAGTGAACCAGTATACAATAAGTTACTCATAGACACCTTTAAAGAAACATTCCCTCAAGAGAGGCCGATTAGAATTGATGGAACACGAGCAGAGGTTGCTGAAAGAATACTTGCCTACATGGGAGATGTAAAAGGCTCTACGTTCGGCAAGAGAAAATTCTTTACAGATAGAATGTTTGTGAATATGGGTGTAGCCTTGAAGGAGAATCAAGAGGCTAGAGATTCTATTCAAGAAATGCTAGACACTGAGAAGATTGGGAAGTCTCAAGGTGGTAGCATGGCGAAGGCTATTGTGTCTCGAATGCTCACTGAAGAATTCTTGCAAGGCGTTCCAGCAGGGATGATTTACGGGGCAATTGAGATTGACTCCGACGTGGTGTTTACAGAAGACGCTAATGCATCTCAAATATTTCCCGCTGCTGTTGTGCAGTTAGATGAAAATGGAAATAAGAAACAACCAAAACTCCACCTATTTAAAGATAAAGTTCTGGCTCAGGATTTCCTAAAAACGGAAAGAGGGTTTGAGTTACAGTCGTTCGTCGATACCTTCTCGAAGAATAAATACAAGGACAGAAAAAACCCAGAGGCCTCGGCATCCGCAGCATGGTTTGCTTTATTAGGTCTTAGAAATCAGCCATACGGAATGGCCGTGGTAAAGGGCAAGGCTCAATCCATCGTAGACGCTGAGGCAAAAGCTCAGGGCAACATAACCCGATTGGTGTCTCAAATGATTGACGCAAAATACCCGTCACCTAAAATCACCAGAGACAAGCGCAGAAAGAATCCGGTTACCAGTATTGACGAAAGCATGCAGCTGGATGCCTTTGTGCACGTCAAGGCAGATGTCATCAAGACGCTGATGGACTACGGGTTTACTAAAGAGGGGGCTGAACGAATGTTCAAAGAGGCCGTAGCTTACAAGCAGGGAAGAACCCAAGGAAAGCGGGAGGGTATGCGCGTCGCCATGATGAACGCGAAGGAAGCCAGTAAGCTGTCTACCAAAGCAAAGAACCTTAAGAAGTCCTTGGAGGAACTGAGGGACAAATCAAAGACATTTAAGGAGTTCCTATCAGAAGCAATCAATCTGATTGATGAGCGGATGAAGGAAGATTCAAAGACACCCTTCACAAGAGGACAGCTTAAAGACCTTGTTAAATACATCAGACAAGCGCACAACGTAAATGCAAAGCGTGCATCTGAAGAAGGGTTGGATGCAATGCAGTCCTTCATTGATAAGATTTCTGTAATTTTTGACAAGCGTGAAGCCAAGGCAGAGATGCAGAAGTATCTCGAAGGAGTGCGGCACGCAAGAAACCTTCAAGCCAGATTAAAGCGTATGTCGAAGGTGAGGGGCAGAGCCTCAGCACCAAAGAACGTAACGACGTATGCCAAGGTAGCTAATAGATTGGCTGCAATAAACCCAGCGTTACTGCCTCAGAATGAGCTTGAAAGTTTTGTTGGTACGCTCATGCAGACCATCTCATCGATGTCTAAATCTAAGGCCGTGTTCGATGCGGAGGAGGAGCGGTACGCAGGCGTATCGTTTGACAAGACCCGGGTAGAGGTACTGCGAAGCAAGCTTAGCAGCTACAGTGCAATGGAGGAGATTGGTAGGCAGTCGTTGTTTATGGCTAAGGCTCAAGTAAGAGCAGCTAAGAATAAAACAAGCATAGAAGAAGAGTATGATAAGCTTGTAAAGAACTACGAACGGAGTAGATTGTCTTCCAGCAGACGGGCTATCCTAGACTTCATTGACGACAACCCCACCATCACTCATCCTGAAACAGGGGAACAGGTAGCCCTTGATGAGAGCAACCCAGCGCATGTGGATTTGGTCACTCAGATTCTCGCCGAGAACGCTGCGTTAAAAGAGGAGCTGCAAAAGGACGCAATCATATACGACGTTCTCATCCCAAGGATTGCTGCAAACCTCACCAAGCTGCTTGAGGATTCTCAAATTGCAGATATCCTAGGCTTGTATAACGAAGGGGAGTTCGACGTGAATAAGCTTGCGCTCAGATTGCAAAAGCTTAAGCGGCATCACATCATCAATCTTGATTACCGGCTTGACGACTACGTTGTAAACGATTCGGTTTATGGTATCGGTTACATGCACGCCCTAGTCAAGGGAAACATTGACATGCCGAACGCGCTTTCAAAACTAGTTCGGTCTAAGAACTTAAAGTCTAGGTCTGGTGTATTGGCGGGGCCACTGGACACTATCAATTCCTATATCCAGAACTTAATTCCAGCCGACAGGATTACAACTGCAAAACTCAGAGTTGCTTTCGGTTTGTCCGCCATGACTACAAACTTTGCTAAGGCTGACTTCATTCATACTCAGATAGTGGAGATGCTTGAGTCTGAGATTGACAGGATAGAAAGTGAAGGGGGTAGTGTGAAGACAAGGGCTGACAGAGCTATTGCTCAGATGTATTCTATGGCTAGGCAATTGCCCAAATTCGAAGGAGAGAAAGGAGGTGCTGAAGCTGCTTGGTATATCGAGCTGAGGAATGCTATGCGAAGAAGTATCGATTACTACGTAGAGCAAAAGACTTTTGAGCAGAATGAGATTGATGAGTTTGAAGATGCGTTCAATTACCTGTTCGGTGCAGCCGAAACATTACCTGAAATGATTCAAAGGGTTGAGTCGGAAAGGTCTGACATTACTGGGCTGGTTGACTATATGTCTGACATCCACAGCAGCCTCATGCCTCAGTTTAGAAATTACGTGGAAAGATATCTTGGGAAGGAGTTAGAAATAGAAGAGAACTATACTGCGTTCGAGGTAATCCCAGAGACCGGAGCTAGAAACGTAGATGACTTGATTCGGATGAGGGTATCCATTGGTGAAGCATTAGCTAGCTCATCTCTATCTCATACAAAAAAAGTTGCTGGTAGTTCATTCGAAAGAAACCCTCGCTCTCTCAAGGGAAAGAATCGAATTGGACTTGACTTCCTTTCAATTAATGAGAGAACGCTAAGAGACAACATCATATTGTCTAACACCGTTGGCGATGTGGTTGCCGCGAACTACGTTATGAACAGCGACGCAATGAAAAACTTTATTGTGGACGCTAAGGCTAGGAAGGAGCTTGAAAGAAAGATGATGTTGTATGTTCAGCAGGACACGGGAAAAGTTCCGCCAGTATTCCAGCCTACATTCAGGGTCAGAGGAGTTAAGTTCATCAACCCAGTAAACCTTTTAAGGAATGCGGTAATCGTAAAAGCTTTTGGAAGCTTTGGAATTCAGACCCTCAAACAGAGTACAGTCCTTACGTCGGTTATGTTCCAAACAAATAATCCGATTCAATCAATTCCGTACCTGATTAAAACTGTATCCGAAATGGCTGTGTTCTCATTAAGAACTTTAGCCAGAGAGGATAGCAAGTTAGCATTGGATAATGGTAGGTATAAGTTGTTGCAGAACTCACCTGTATTCCAGAGGGATTACGAGGCAGGCAACATTGACCCATACACCGGAAGAATGAGCTTGGATGAAGGCAAGTTGCAGGAGATTGTAAGAAAGCTCAGCGACATCAGCCTAAAGAACTTGAAGGGTACCGATAAGGTAGCTGCTGTTGCCTCTTGGTTTACGTTCTATGGCGATGCCTTGATGACAGAAGGAGCTATCGAAAGCTTCGATGAGATTGACTGGGATGCTGAGGCGGCAAACCCAAATGAGGTTGCGCTCAGTTATGCAGATATGATGGTTAATAAAGACCAAGCCGCATCAACGCCGAGAGAGGCCGCTGACTTGTACCAGCAAGAGAAAGGGTCAAAAGCAGTTGTCACTTATTTGGCACAGAATGTTTTACTCCCATTCTCTAGATTTGCCGTGAACAAAAAGCGTAGCATTTCATCTGACTTTATGCGCATATTGTATGGTGATGCGCAGGCTAAAAAGGAAGGCAGCATAGCTATGCTTGGCCACGCTGCGGAGCTTACACTGTTCTCGTATGTGGGTAAGGTTTTGATTCCGGCAATTTCGGCGATGCTTAGAGGTGACGATGAAGATGAACTTCCGAAGGACAATGCGTGGAGGCAAATTGCAACACAGGTAATTGTCGATGCCCAGCCGCTTCCACCGCTTGGAGTCTTTGACAAGCAGATTCAATCAACATTAAATAGATATCTATGGTACCCAACAGATGTAATAAGGGAAGGTGACTTTAATCTTGGTGATGATGACGGGTATGAAAGGTGGACTAGGTTAAACAAAGGTGTGCCACTGTATTATAAGGGGGCACCAAAGGATGCAACGCAAGGCTTACTCAGATTCATGGGGCCATACGGGGACTTCATTGATGATGCCAGAACTACAATCCATAATCTGTCTATGCCTGAAAACAAAGTTGTTAGTAGTACAGGGACGGAGTTTTACGTAAGGCCAGAGGACAAGGAGGCTATGATGATGCACTACTACCTCAAGATTTTCTTGACTGCAGGTCAGGTTGCGGGCTTGTCCAGTAAAGAGATTGATGTACTGGTCAGGGATATGGACAACCTCCCTAAAGACAGAAGGCTGTCTAACGAAGAAGCATTAGCTGCGTATGAATCAATTGCAGAGAAGTATGGAAGAACACTAGGCGAGGGAGAAGGTGAGGACAGGCTGAGAGAAATCGCAGCGAAAGCTGACAACCCATTCGATAAAGTTCGAGCAGTTAACTCATTCAAGTCAAGTATCAAGCCGATTGTTGCTGAGCAAAACATGGAGCAACAGTATCCAGACCAGCACAGAAAGTATATCAGGGAGGTGCGCAAGCTTCCAATGCAACTCAAGAACGCAAGGGATTACTACGCATTCATGAGAAGCAAGAGACAGACTATGAGCCCAGAAGAATACATTGAATTCAAGACTTATACTGATATGTATCTTGCTCTTGTTAGGCCTGCGTTTTACACTGAGGGTCAATACATTGAATCGAAAGAAGAATGAGATTAGAAGTACTTAGATTTAGCAGTCAGAAGGACAGCACGCTCGGACTGCTTTTTGATATCACGGATGGTGACCGCAAGTTTATGTGCTACACCTTAGAGGATGAGCACCGTGATGTAAAGGTCATGCATGAAACCAGAATCCCAGCCGGCACATACGACATTACATTTCGCACTGTAGGTGGGTTTCATTCTAAGTACTCCAAAAGATTTCCAGACACGCATAAGGGAATGCTATGGGTTAGAAACGTGCCCAACTTTGAATACATCTTAATCCATGCGGGCAACGATGATGATGACACAAGTGGATGCCTACTTGTAGGAGACACACAAACGGAAAACATTCAATCAGATGGGTTCGTTGGTAGCTCAGTCAATGCATACAAAAGAATATATAAAACAATTTCAGAAGCGCTCGACTGTGGTGACGAGGTTACAATTACATACATAGATTACGATGGAGCAGAAGAAGATTAAGGACACTGGTCTTGGCCAATGGCTAAAAGAAAAAGCCCCCGGAGTCTTGGACACGGTTGGCGATTTGCTGCCAGATAAGGGAGCTCTAGGCATTGTAAAGAATCTGCTAGACAAGGAGCCCGGTATCTCACCGGAAGAAGCTAAGGCTAGGGTAGATGCAGAGATTGCCTACCAGAACAACGTTACTGAGCGATGGAAGGCAGACATGAATAGTGATGTCAAGCTTGCCAAGCTAATCAGACCTGTAACCTTAATCACACTTATGGTTATGTTCTGCCTGACCATGGTGTTCGATAGTCTAGATGAGTGGCCGTTTAACGTAAAGGACAGCTATATTGATTTGCTTCAGGTGCTTATGCTTACCTCATTCGGAGCGTACTTCGCTGGTCGCACCATTGAAAAATCAAAGAGATGAGGCAGCTGATTGCCTTGGTTATTGCAACCCTTACATTTAATGTATCGGCTCAAGACTCGTGTGCTGTTTTCGGTAATGAGCAACCAGTAGTTTTAGCAATGGGATTGTTTGATGACAACCCGGTATTCTGGAAGACTATAAACTACGTAGTTCACGTACATCACACGGACAGCTTCCCCGATAGCTATGTTTCAGAGGACGTAATCTATGATGCGCATGACCATCTCATTGAAGAGTTTGAGGAGGTGATGATAAACTTCTCACTCGCGGCAATTGAATACCATGACTTCGATGAATGGCCTACAGCTCCTCAGCTATTGCAACCATACAATACATGTGTACCATACAGTGGATTTGGCTGGTATCAAATGAACGAGTACATATCCCCTATCGTTTGGGATAGAACTCAATACATGAACGTACATATCTTCCCGCAGTTCTGCTCTGGAATACTTGGATTTGCATGGCTGTCTTACACAGCGGCAACAGACATGGAAGGGGTTTGGGTCAGAACAAATGTGTTCGGTAGGTTTGGAGAACAGCTTACCCTGCCTACACGGATGGAGAACAAGACATTTATACACGAGGTAGGTCATTACGTTGGGCTGCACCATGTGTTCAATGACGTGGAGTATTGCGGTGAAGACCTAGGCCCCTGTGAAGAAACTGGCGACGGCGTATGCGACACCCCTCCAACCAAGGTGAACTGGAGTTGCGAGAATCCCATATGCCCACCGGGACTATACGATTACACACCTAACAACCACATGGACTATTACGTGGATTCATGTAGAACGAACTTTACTCCGGGTCAGGTACAACGTGTCCACGCTGTGCTGCCTGTATTTCGACCCGGCCTAACCGACCCAACAGAAGACCCCGTGTGTTACGGAGACGTAAGTGGTGACTTTGTTGTGGGTATGAATGACTTGTTGCTCATGATGGAGCATTGGGGAGAAGTGGACTGGGAGCAAGGAGATGTGAATGGAGATGGGTACTTCACAGTGACAGACTTCCAGCAAGTGCTTCAGTACTGGGGGACGGTGTGCGCCGGTGCAGAGCTAGACCCATTTTACAGGGAAGAAGAAACCCCCGCCTTGAGGGGCGAGGGTCTCCGTAAGGTAATGAAACTCCTGCATCAAGCCGGTGTAACAGTACCAAGATAATAAAGTTGGCTCACCCAGCAACAAGACATCCGTTTCATATCAGAGAGATAAAGATTGGTGTCTTCTCTCCCACGTATGACCCAGTAACATTGAAGTCCATGAACTCGATGGCCTCTTCACATGTCATTCCATCCCTCTCCATTAGAACGTGTACACACATGTCGTAGTCATAAACAGCTACAACATTCATTCCTTGGGTGTGGCCTAACAATGCTTCTTCAAACCCGTCTGCCAACAGAGCCTCCTCGTCCACGAGGGCTTGCATAATCTGCTCCAGTCGGAACATTTTCATATTGGCAACAAACTCTTTGCTTGGTTTCCTGTTCATCGTACTGGGCATGCTCCGGTGTCACAATCTTGAATGTCAATGTCGGCCATGTCAAGCACACCTAGGTTGGTGATTGGTGTAACCTTTGATGACATCTCATCGTATAACTCTTTTGTAATCTCCTCGAACGGAGCCTGAGCAAACCCATGCTCATTGTGGAGCAGGAAACTGACTGACTTCATGTTGAAGTAGTCCAGCGCTAGCCAAGACTTGATATCATCTAGCTCCTCTTTTTTGTAGTAGATGGTAACAGATACGCTGTTGTCGCTCCACTCTTGCTGAAGACGCTTAATCACTTTGAGCTGGTCGATAGCAGACATGTCCTTTGCGTACACAGTACCCTCTGGGAATTTGCAAGGGAACTCTACAACAACTGTCCCGTGGTCTTCAGTGCCATCAAAATTCTTGACATACTCTATGCGATAGCCTCTGTCCCTGCAAGCTTGTACAAGGTCACTACTTGAAGCCATTCTAATTCGTCTAATGAAGTATTCTGAATATCCGGGGTGAGCTCCCGGTGTAACACCAGCAAGTAGAGACAGCGTGCCACTGGGCTTGACCGTCGTGAGCTTAATTGATTCTGGAAATCCTCTAGTTCTTGAATACTCGACATCGAATTCTCTGAGTTTTGAGTACACTTCACCGAGCCAGCTTCTTTGTTCTTCGGTAGCCTGTAGATATCCAGTCACCCCGATTCCCATTCGCATGTTTCTGTGAACGATGTCCTCAGTTTCTTTAACCGCACACTTGATTGCCAAGCTATGCTTATTGATTCTATAAAGATACTTTGCAACCTTTAATAGTTCTTCCTTTGATTCAATATTCGGCAGATAGATTTCAGCCAAGCAGCAAGTCTCAAAGTTCGCAAGTGATTGCTCAGCACAAGGGTTGTATCCTTGCACGTCTGGGTCGGGGTACTGGGTTTCTCCTGTTCGTCCCATCCTACGAGACGACTCTAGATTAATCAGACCGTAAGGCTCGCCATTGCCTTTGTATCCTTCCCAGAATTCATCTGGCAACATGCCGATATCATCACAGACTACGCTGTTGTTTGACATCGCTCTCCAGTTGGGAATACTTCCCAAGTCCCAACGCTTTGCACGCAAGTACTCGATATCATCGTGGTCACCTAATGCAATTTGTGCTGAGCGTCTTACGTTACCGGCAACAACAATGCTTCCGATGATGTTCATGATGTCAAGACAATCAACGGGTCTTAATCTCTGACCTGCTCTTCCGTTGAGCACCTCATTGATGCTCATGATTCCTTTGACTAGGTCTTCCGCCCCGCTTGCCGTTCCGCCAAAACCTTTGATAGGAGCTCCAGCTGGTCTGACGAGGTGAGTAGCGAAGCTAAATCCCTCACCAGTTTCAAAGCTGGCTTCGAGTGTTCGCTTAAGCAATTCAACCCATCCTTCTCTTGAGTCAGGTACGATAAAGTCTGCATCGTTTTCATCGTTCCTAACCAATTTAATCTTTTTCTTCTTAACCTTCGGGAGTTGATAAACATTCTCTCTTTGGATATTGAATCCAACCCCACTCCCAAGCATAAGCATTTCGAATGCCCATGTGAACGGACGTATTGGAGAATCAACAACAACAAAGGCGCAGTTCTGTAGGGATGGTAGGCCAAGACGGTCAACTGTCTTTGTCCCTAACTGCCAAAGGAATCTACCGGCTACAGTACCCTTGAGATTCATCATAATATCTCTGAGTTCCTGCTCCTCTTCAGGAGTAAAGCCTACCTTTAATTGCTTGCTGCATGCGTTGACCACACGCTCTACCGTGTCAGGCCATTCCTCGCTGCGCTTACTGTTTAACTGACGTGAGTACGTTCTTTTATAGGTGACGTATCCTACTGGACCCCACGGAATGGAGTCCACCAACTGCTGATTATCCATGTAAAATGGTTTAAAGGGTGGAAGAAAAAAGGGCTCTAATATACGAAGTAAAGTCCTCTTCATAGAACAGAATTCCAGAAGACTTCAGTGTGTGGATGGGTAAAAGCCAGCCCTCTGCATTGACCCTTCCGTTAACTGTATCCCTAACGGTAGGAACCGACCTTAAATTGTGCTCACCCTTCAAAAAATCTTTGAGCTGCTCGGCATGAATGATGTAAGCCTTTGCTTTGTACTTGTTCACGTCCTGTAATGTGACCAACTCGTAGGCTTGCTTGACTATGTAAATCCACCAGTCAGAACGTGTCACCATTATGCCGCTAGGCCTGCCCATCTTAGGGTTCTTGTACTCAATGAACAGATTACCTGTTGGTCTGCGCTGCTCACCTTTGTAGTTCAGCCATGGGGCAGCAGAAGACTGGTCGAACTTTACTTCATGGAACTTAGCCCGCCCCTCTTCAGACGTTAGCTTTAAATCCCAGCCGGGAACATTTCCGGAACTGAAAGTTACCTCAGATACAGGGTAGGTGTTGAGCACGAACTGACCCCAAGCCCTTTCGATGGCATCGCCTATCGCTTTGTCATTCTCTACAGTGCTCATTGAACTCTTTCAGTGCAGTCTTAATACCTTCAAGCTCAATGATTAAAAGCTTTTTGTATTTTCTGACTTCGTCAACAGTGGTGTCCCAGTCTTTCTGTGGATTACCATCATCTGTATGGATGCTTTCGTAAAGCTCCGTTGTCAATCTGTGAATCTCCTCAGTAGCAAAGGAGTATAGTTGACTAAGTTTTTCTTCAGTCATTCAGGTGGCGTTTAATAATTTCAATGGTTTGGTCAACTTGCTTCTTGTTTTTTGGGATGAATAGCATGTAGTCATCCATGTCATTGCTCTCTAGGTACCTTAGGAATAGCTTCCATCTGATTGGAAACGTGTGTTGAGATGGGACATATCCCTTTGTCTCAATAATAAACCTATGCTCATGACTAATGAAGTCAGGGGTGTACCTAATTGCTAACACAACTTTGTTAGTAGCATCAACAAGAACATCCTTACCCCTAGTTGACTTGTGGTATACACCCGGATAGCGAAACGAGTCCACAAGACTGAATGTCTCGGACTCGTAACCGAATTGAAGCTTAGCCTCCTTTAGCTTGTCGTAGCAATAAGTCTCAAGGGTAGACTTCAGCTTAACCGAACCGCGAGAGAGGTCGCGTCGCTTCCTCCCTCTTTGCGGCTTGGTTAAGTTTTTTCTACTCCTATTCTTCATACTACAATTTACGAATGAAGTTGCCTTTGTTGGCCTCTCAACTTATCCCCAAGTGTTGGAAAAAGTGTAGGCTCCGGACCGAACAAAGCAAATCCCGATTGCGTACTATTGAATTCAAACATCAGTGGCTCAAGAAATGGGGTTGGCTTACCTCCAGTATCCACCTCCCTCACCTTTCGAACGTGCATCTCAATACACCTTCTCTGTAGTACATCGGGGTGCTGAATCTTTCGGTGCAAAGTGATGAAGCAATCCGCTCTGTTCACCCACTTACCTCCGTGCTCTGTATCCTCAGCATAAGGTGCAATCTGCAGTCCATCATCACCCTTTCTACGTTGACTCTCCGTAATGCTGTGAGCATTTACCCAGACAGCAATCTCCATGTTGTTACTAAGGGTAAGGAACTCTGAAGCGGCTTCGTAGTGGTACTCGTGAGGCCCGATTCCACGACCGGCACTCATCTCAATCTTTAAGCTGTTGTATGGGTCTACAAATAGCCCGTCAATAGGTTGCTGTCTGTGAATCTTCTCGCAGAAAATGATGATGTCTGAGTAGCTGTATGTCTTGCTGTTGTCAATGACTATGAAGTGCTCCTCTACCCACTTCCTTGCTGCCTTTCTCTCTTGCACGGTGGTGCTCGTTAACTTTTTGTTCAGAGCGAACACCATGAGCTTCATTTTGATGGCGGCTGTCCTGTTCTCCGAGCTGTAGATAACCCACCTCCAGTCATGATTCATTGCGCTAGCCACCATCATCCATAAAGCAAACGTAGTCTTACCGATATTGCTGTGACCATTAATCATGACGAACTCTTTCTTGAACACGAAGTTCTCATCCATCCTACTGTTGCCGGTAGTTAACCCAATCGGAATGTTACCATCAACGTAGTCCTCAATCCAATCATAGTCAACGTTATCACTACTAACGAATGACATGTCGCCATCGTTCAATCGCATATCTCGCTTGGCCTTCTCTTCAGTGTTGACCACCTCACCAATTGGCATCATCTTTCCCGCCTTGATACCATCATCAATGGTCTTACGCGCACCCTCTAGCGATTCAATGTTATCCTTCTTAGATATCTCTCGCTCAAGAACCCATCGAGCTACCTCCTCTTCAACTATGCCACTGGCTATATATCCTCCCATCAGAGTCGAAGCCTTGACAAGGACGTTATGCTTCTCACCGTCCGTAGCCTTGGCTATCATGAGTGAAGCAACGTTCACCTTTTGAAAGTCAGTCCATCCACCACGTTCTAAAACCTCTTGGTTCTGAGAGCGCTCGGACAGCATACCACCATACTTATCGTACTCTGATTTGATTACGATGTCAGGGTCATACGATTCAAAGCAGGCTCTCGACTCGTTCTGCCCAGTGATATCTAATTCAAGAGCGTATTGTTCGTCAAAGTACTTGACCAAGGAACGATAGTGGTCTCGGTGTCTCTCCGTATTTGTTATCTCGACTAACGCCTTGACACCATCGCCACTTGGGGACTCCCAACACGCCATGATATACTTGTCACCTGCCAGTGCAGACTTGACTCTCGTCACGTCGCAATGGTCAAAGTCCAGTATGATTAATCCGGAATGATATTCAAGTGTATCATCGCTTCGCTTCCCCTTGGGGAACACTCCACTGAAGCAAACAGCAGGTAGCTCTTGCTTCTCAGACTTGTCTCCGTTTCTTACGAGCTCAACCCTTGGCCGACTGTTTCCTTCCCGTATTCTTTTTAGTACTGTATCCAACGATGTCACTACCGACTCCTGTGTGCGATAGATTGTTGGGTATATCGTTACTCTTTTCTCTTTCATTACGCAGCTCCTCTACCTGTTGTTCATACCACTGCGCCTTCAGGATGTCGGTCTCTAAGGGTTGCCCCTCTTTTTTTCCCGCTCTCATCCTGTACTTGAAGCTGTTCATCTCGCAAAACGCTATGTACTTCTCCACTCCCCATATGTCTTTCATCATCTGGTAAACCTCTTTCCCAGCTGTCTTGTAATGATTTGGCCTTACGTCCTGCAACCTTGTATTGGAATCGCTGGAGGAATCTTTCGAGGATTTCAATTGTTCTTTTGATTGTATCAATTTGCTCATGGGTATTGATTTTTCTTTTGCCTTCTGGCCTTACATGCAAAGGTACTTTCTTATCTACTTTTTCATGAACAATTTCAGACGCGATTACAAACCACTTCCTATAGTCCGGACTTGATAGGTAGTAGACCTCATGGTTTCTGATGTAGTGATACACGCTTGTACGCTCCATACCGAATAGGTTTGCAACGTCAGCGTGATGAAAGAATGGGTTGACTGCATTAGCAAAAGCAGCTCGCGTTTCTACGTTGTGTCTTAGTCTGTTTCGTTCTGGCGTGTGGCCGATGCGCGAGCAATACTCTTGAAGAGTTTCTTGAAAGATGTTCTGTTGTGACATTTGATTTTATTTAGCGTACATTTTTGATACTCGTTCAGTGATTCCATAGTCAAGCAAGTATATATTACCTCTGTAGATACCCCAATTTGCAGGGTTGTACAGGTCGCAACCATTTATATCAAGTTCTGGGATTCGTTTCTTTACTGCCAATACATACTTCCCTTTAAACCTATCCATAGGTGTAGCACGTTGTTGAATGACGACACCTCCACAGCTCCACTTGACAGGGATGAGGTTGCTTTGATATCCGTACTTCCTCCAAAGCTTTCGCTCATTCAATCCTTGTAGCCACCCCCTCCTATCAATGGGGATTTTTACGGCGTACCTCCCAATAAGAAACACTACCCTAGTTGATACTTTTACTTTCATTGATTACTGATACTTTTATTGATTACTGAATTGCGGTCATCCTCGGAATCGAACCGAGACGAGCTGCGTAACCTCGTTCCTGCGTGTTGCCATACCAAATTGTCTAACGCGATGACCGTAGCGCCCGTCTTTCCGAGCTGTCAGTCTTTGATATCCATAACGGGGTTATATGATTGACACCACCACTAGGCCCCGACTTGACCAGTATCATTCGCAAGTCATGCGCGATTGATATGGCTGGATACCCCACCTCACCCGACAAGGTAAAGTTTTACTATCCCGTGTGGTGGTAGTGTACTCCCGACAGGATTCGAACCTGTGACCGTCTGCTTAGAAGGCAGATGCTCTATCCACCTGAGCTACGAGAGCATGAAAGAGGGGGGCGAACCCCCTCCCAATCATCAGTTAGAAAATAGGCTCTTCAATAACCTGCTTTTCTACTCTACGCTTCTGCTCAGACTCGGAGTTAGGGTCATAGACAGAGCAGAAAGCTTTCATTCGACGGTCATCTTCCCGGTCAGGGACGGACAGCACGTCAATGTATACTCGACCTTTTGCAGTAGCATACTGCTTCAGGTTCTCCAATTCCTCAAGCGTAAACGAGATACGCTGAGTTACTCGTGGGGAATTAGTGTACCCCACATACACGTTTTCTTTTTTTTCAGCCATGATGGTGAATTATTTAAGGTTTGAAATGTATTCCTTGTACCGGTTACGGGATTGTACAACTCCCATGTTTCCTTCTGCGTAAAGCCACATCAACCTAAGTTCGATGTTGTCTGAACCCATGGCATCAGCAAGCTCTCGGTAAGGCATGTGCAGTTCCTTGATTGCGTAGTATGCTATCATGCATCGCTCAGAAAAAGCACCCTTTCCAAATGCACATGGTTGAGCTACGTCAATTCCAAAGTGCAGACTTGATTTTACTATTAGTTCGTTAGCTGTCATTAGATGATTCCTTTTATGAAGAACGTCTCAGTGTCAATGTTATTGTCCAAGTAGTTTGATATTCTCTCTACTGCCTTGTTAAACTTGACCTCTCCGTTCGCAATTGTTTCTTCGCTTGCCTCGTAAACGCCGATGGCGAATGGGTAAGCCTTCTCCTGCGCTACCCAGTAGAACTTGTCAAGACCCAACACACTGCAGTAGATGTAGGCTTGGATGTCATAGCCATAGTCCCTAACAGCATACCGGAATTGATTCAAGCTTCGGGTAGTCTTGTGGTCACTGATGTACTCTTTGTTTAGGCAGTCTAAGAATCCCCGGACAGGTACACCGTTAATCTCCTGATTGAACTCATGTTGATAGTCGCCAATTAAGTACGTCTCCAACACGCCACTCACCTTGAGTCGTTCAATCATCTCTTGTGCTTTCTTGAAGTCATCCTCACCAATGAGCTTTACTCCTTTGGACTCGGCTTCTTCTTGAAAGTCTTTGACCCAAGCCTTATACTTATTGGTCATGCGTGGTGCACGACCACCAATCTCCTCACATTTAGTGCTGTCATTGAGCACCATGAATTGCTTGTCGAAGTCCTCCGGAGTGAAGAGAAGGCAGTCGTACATACTTCCGAAGGTAAGAGCCTCACTCTCCTTAAAGAGCTGACCTCTCATGTACATCTCCCACAGCTTCATGTCTTGAAGCGCGTACTTGATGGAGCTGTACGATAGGTGACCCTTACCTACTGACTCTGCGAGCTTGATACTAAGCATTATGCTTTCACGTATTCGACGAGCTTGTTGTACTGCTCATCATTAAACTTAGCCTTGCATTGCTTTTCAATCTTACTCCATGCTTCAGCACGGTCTACTGCTTCTTTAAGGTAGGTAACTGCCTTCTGATAGTCCTGCTCAGTGGTAGGCTGTTCTTTTTTTGCCGGTGCAGGAGCGTCTTGCTTTGCGATTGCATCCTTTACCTCATTGGCTGATGCAATGCTTGTTTCGATGCCGATACCCATCATTGCCAAGGCACGTCCAACTGCTGATGTCTCGCAGTTCTCAATGAATGAGGTCTTGTTGATGTTGCTCGATGCCTTTACCTCATGTGCATGACCGGTAGCTATGACTCGCTGCTCAGGGTCACCGATTACACATTTACATATGCACTCCTCCCTATCATCTGTTACTGTTATATCTGTTGAGATAGTCCAGTTCTTGTACTGCTCTTCGTTTCGGAAGAATTTGATGCGTTCGTTGACTTCAACGTACTGTTTACCACGAATGTTTGTGGTCTTGAATTTATGGGTACTCATTTGTACTGAATTAATGGTTAACAATTGTCTCGGCTATCCTTGCTAGTACCTTCTGAAGGTTTACTAGTGGCTGAAGTATCAGTATCAGGATTAATAATACTACCATCAGCGGTAACTTTAAGAAGCTGTTCATCATATGCTTTTATTAAGTCTTCGTACTCGTCTAACAATACACTCTGCCTCATGACAAGATTGCTGTACACTTGCTTGTCTGCTTGTTGTGTGTTTACAAAGTTCGAGGTTTTTTTTGAGCTTTTCAACAGATTAGCGCATAAAGTTTTAAACATTTTGTATGCCCTCATGATTCCCAAGCTTTTAAAGGGTCGTTCACAAGGCCTAGGTTCTCCGCATCGTCGTTGAGCATCATGCACTTCTGAACGAACTCTCCTTCGGTTATGTTACCGAGGTCGTACTGCTTGCAGATATTGAGGAACAGCTTACATACGGTCTCGCTGTCATGGAGTTGGAACTGTCGCTGTACAGATACTCCGCTGATTGTTTCTTGGGCTTTCATTAGCTTAGGATTATGATTAGAATTAAGGTGAATATCATTGCTGCTGTTGTGTAATAGACAACGTCGTACTGAAACTTTTTATTGCTCATGGCTCAAAGTCTTTCTAGGTTCCATATCATGTGGATGACATCGCTAAAGTCTGTCACTGCCTTGCGCTCAGTGATGGTGTCATTGCTATCCTTGCTGAACACTACCATCTCGTTGACTCCGTTGATGGTTGTCACTGATAGGATGGTGTTGCCTACTTCGATTTGCAGAACTCCTGACTTGGTTCCTGCGTTTGCGCTGAGGCTGAAGCCTCGATTGTTTTCTTTACTCATGTTTACTTGATTTTGATTACAACTACTTAACGGTCTTTGGTTTCTATTTATTGCGCTGTATCCGAATTTTTTTTCTGGGTCAGCTCATTAAACTTGTACTCTATACAGTCTAGGACTACGCCTTTACGCTGTGGACACTCATCCAATGAATCGGTGAATAGCTTTATCCAATCCTTATCAAGCATTGCGATACAGTCTATCTGTACTACCGATGTGTGGTACCCTATCAGGTACTTTTTCTTTAGCTCCTCAACTGTCATTCTCCTGCTCTCTTACAATGTCCTTGACGCTCTCGGCAACCTCCCTCCAATCAATGGTGCTGATACTATCGTTAACGAAGTCAGCTATGATTCCATTGGGTAGCTTCTTCAAGGTGTGTTCTACCATCCAAGTGAATGACTCTAGGCAGTAGTCAGCTGAGATGCTCATAGGCTTTGCGCCTGTCGGCTTCTCTGTCTCTATCCACTCGTTGGCAATCTCGTCGATGTATCCCCACACGTTGAGCAGCCATGTCTCTTTGTTCTTAAATGATTCGTAGCTCATGATTGAAATGTTTGATTGGGTTTCTACAGTTAGAACGGCAGCTCTTCGTAAATTATTGTGCCGTCCTCGGCGATTGCATTGATGTCAATGAGATGGCGGGCAGTCCTTCCGAAGAAGCCTTGGAGTTTCCAAGCCAACCCTGTCTTGATTAGTGCGGAGAACAGCTCAAGTACATCGTTGACCTCATTTATCTCTCCGTTTTCGTACATCATTATCGATGTGGTAAGTTCCATTGGTTTGCTCATGTGAATTAAATTATGTGGGTTTCTATAGTATTAACGCCACGGGTTTCTGTTTATTGTGCTGAGGTTGTTTGTCCACTACCATGACGACCTGTACTCTAGGTACATTGAATGCTTCTGTTGCTTTGCCTTGATAGCATCATTCACTATCTTCTCTATCACCTTGGCTGTGTTCTCAAGGTCTTCGAAGTAGTACTCATCGTACTCTGTCCCTCCGAAGAAGAACCCTTCCATGCATGGGAGCAACTCAGGTGCCCGCTCTCGGTCAAGCAACACTGACAGACACAGGGTTCGTAGCTCCTGAATCTTATCGAGGGAGACGTATGCACTTCGGCAGTCATCCTCTCCGTCCTGAACGTTATCAACAAACCACTTGTGAATAGCGTTCGCCTTCCTCCAGCACATGACCTCCTCAGTAATCTCGTGAATCTCTCCGATGCTACCAATGAATGGTACCGGCTTGTAGTTTAACTCAACCCCGACAGCGTACTGCTTCTTGTTGGGTGAGTTCTCGTTTGCCCCACCCCAATTGCGCACGTTGTGCACTCGGTACAAATACATGTCTAATCCCATAATTGATAAAGTTTTAAAGGTTTCTACAGTTATAACGTCAGGGAAGTAGCACTTATTGTGCTACCTCCACTTTTTCTTCCGTCTCAACGTTCACTTCAGGGTCGAGACCAGCGGCCTTGCGCACTTCGGCGGCACCTTTGACTGACCTGAGGTACTCTGTCATTGCCTCGGAAACTTCCTCCTTGGCGGCTTTGAGGGATTCCTCCGCTCTCTTCTGACGCTGCTGTGCACGTTCAAGGACGGATGCTTTGTGCTCGGTCAGGTTGAGAGCCTCGCGCAGCTTGTCCGCTTCCTCGAAGGTGAGACCTGCGCCGATGACCTTGACCACGTCGGTTCGCTCGGCCACAGATTCACAGGTCACAGACTCAATAGACTTCCAAGAGCTGGTCTTGATGACCGAGAAGGTCTTCTGCTCCGGCAACACGATACCTCGTGCCTCGGCGAGCTGTCGTACCTCGTCGGCAGTGAATCGACTGTCTTGAATTGGCAAGCCTCGCTCGGAGTTTTGAACAGCACCATCAACAGCGTACTTCTCGATGTACCGGAGCGAATCGGCCAACTCGAAGATGCACTCGGTCAAGGTCTCGCGGCTGGAGACGTACACCCACTTGCCGTTCAGCTTCTCGATATCGTAGTTGCCATCTGAGTTCTTCACAACTCGGAGTTGGTGACCAATGAACAGAACGTCGCTGAACACGTCGGTGTGGTTGTCGAACATGGCATCCGTGAACTCGTAGCACGTCTGCTCGTCGGACAAGCCTGCGCGGAGTGGGTCACCTTTCTTGACCTTCTTGAGGTAGGTAGCTCGCTTCATGCTCTTGGCCTGATTCTCCATATACTCACGAGCTATGCTGCTGTCGAGCCTTGGGTTCATGACCTCCTCGACCATGTCCTTCAAGCGGTACTCGCTAACCGTCTCGTTGTAACGCTTGTCCTTGTTGAACTCACGGATTACATCGGATGCCTCGTCGGTGAGGTAGCCCCAGTTGTCTACAGGTGCGAGTTCAGCGAACTGCTTGCAGGCATCGTAGAGTTCGGCTGGGATGACCTTCATGATGACCTTGCTCAACGCCATCTTGAACTCAGGGGTCTGCACGTAGTTGTAGTCGTGCTTGATACGCCCCATAGAATCTGACGTGTCCTCGATGTATTTGTTGAGGATTCGGCGACGGATGCCGTATTCGTGGTTCTCAAAGTTCGTTGCGAATCGCGCGGCATTGCGGATTACTTCTTTGGCTCGGGGTGTCAATGCTTTCTCTTGCATAGTAAAAGGGGGATTAAATTGAATTGCTTTCTTTAGTAATAACGCGGCAGGTTTGCTGTTATTGTGCTTGGTTTGTTAACGGCTGTTAATCTTTCACGTAGTTCTCGTTGAGGTACACGAAGACCTTCACCTCTACGCACTCACTAAGGAGTCCCGTCAAGTCACATCCGCAGATGTATCGCTCGCTTGAGGTGCATTCGAACTCGATGCTGACGAAGTCTGGGTAGTCCTCCTCTCCCTGCGCGTTGTACCACCCAATCTCACGCTCCAAGAGGAACTCTTCGTGTGCGCTCAGGCACTCAACGTCTCCGTTGAAGATTGCAGGGAGGAACTGCTGTCCGCAGGTCATTGTGTCTATCTGAATTGCTTTCATGGCGATTGAATTAATGTTGCTTTCTATAGTAATAACGCAGAAGAGTTTCTTGTTATTGTGCGCGGACTGATTTTTTTTAGATGTTGCGAAGCATCCATACTTCATCGAGACTCCATCCCTTCTTACGGCACATCAGGTTGATGTAGTTGTCCATGTGCGCTTGGTTGTTGAACCTGTTAGTCACATCGAACAGCCCTGTGTAGCCCTTACCTGTGTAGAACTGGATGGTGGCCACGAATGCCTCGTTCAGGTTGATAACTCCCTTGTAGGGGCGGCTCGCGTACTCGATTGGGGTGCATGGGTATCCTTTCATAGTGTCTGTGTTTGATAGTAGAACGGATTTAGTTTTGGGTTTATTGTGTCCTACTTGTAAAAATCTGTTAACGCTTTGTGGGCAGTCAGGAATCGAACCTGATGCAAGCGAGCCATCGCCTGCCCTAAGAGGGGAGGATTACTCCTCGTCCCTCATGATGAAGTTCACGGCTTTCATAGCCTTGTTTGCCGCTGACAGAGCCATCTTCGGCTTGTCCTGTAGCTTCTTGACCCACCCGTTGATGTAGGCTTGGCTGTTGGCCTCATCGTCCTTGGGCTGAATGCCTGTCAGACCTACGAGGAACTGAGCACCAATCTCAGCCACTAGCTCCTCCTTGCTGTATGCCTCGGAGCCGAATGCCGCAACCTTCTCCAATCGCTTGAGGATGGTCTCATGGCCTGTGCTGTGCACCAACTCGTGAAACAGCGTCTTGTAGTAGTCATCGTTTGTGACGAACGTCTCAGGCTTGGGCATCTGCACATGGTGCTTGCTTGGGCTGTAGAACGCGCTCGCTCCGCCGTGAGCCAAAGATGGGCGTTGCTCCTTGGGGTACTTGACAGCGTACACTGCCTCCGCTTCCTCGATGGGGTTGAAGTCCCCGTTAGGCTCGACCTTCTCTCGTCGTGGCTCGATATCGTCGCACTGAGCGATGTTGAACACGTTCCACAATCGTGGGCTGAAAATCTTGTCGAATGACATGCCTTGAGGGATGTCCTGAATCTTGCGGTAGAACTTGCCGTCCTCGCCCTTGAAGACGATGTTCCAGAACACAATCTCAGTGCCGGATTCTCCCTTGCGGACACTGCCTCCCTTGGCTTGAGCCTGCTTGAAGGTGAGCCACTCATTGTGCTCGTATCCCTTCTCTTGACCCTGAATGGTGAGGAACAGCTCATTGATGCCTTTGTAGGCTCGCCCGGTGGCGTTGTTGATGGGGTGCTCGATGCTCCCGTTCACGCTCCATGGCTTGAACCATTGGAGTCCCTTGGTTTGCAATCCCGCCACGATTCGGTCGGTCACTTTCTGATACACGTCTACTTTCTTCTTCATCTGAATTGAATTTGTGGGGAGACGGAGTTGCCTCCCCGGGTTCTATAGTGGTAACGTCTTTCGCCTCCTGTTTATTGTGCGCTGTGGTCAGTTTCGATGTTCTCGGTGTCAACGAAGATTCCGAACTGCGTATCAAGGCAGTCCTGCAAGCCTTGGAGGTCTCCGTATCCCATCGTAGCCTTGACGTTGATGTGTGCTCGGCGAATGCGCTGCATCACATCTCGGCTCGCTTCCATCTCGCGCTCAGCGATGCTGATGCGCTCCTTGATGTTGGCGATGGTCTGGTCGCACAATGCCAAGGCCTCAGCGGTACGCAATTCGCCCTCCACGGATTCAAGGTTGAATTTCGCCAGTCCGAAAGCCGTCTCAGCCAAGACTCGGGCGTTCTTCAGAGACTTCTCAGCCATCGCTACAGATGCGGATACTCCGTTGGTGTTGTTGGTTAACTCACTCATTTTCAATGTATTAGATTGGTTTGACATTCTATTTAGCTATCGCGTTCAGTAGTATAACGTATCTCGTTCTTGTGTTATTGTGCATGGGTGAAAAAAGTTTTGGTGCGTACCCGGTGGTGGGTTGTATATGTGGTAGCCTTTGGATTGGGGTGTTGATTGTGCCTTGGCTTTCTGCCTGTAGGTGTGAATCGTAGCCAAGTCTGTCACCTTTTGGTATCGTACCATGTAGGCAGGATTCAGCAACCAGTCAGGTAGCGCAGACCAAAAAGCTGAAATGTTTTGGCCGATGCTGTAAATGTTTTAGGGGGTGGGGTTCGAGGATGCGTTTCGGTTTGGCCGGCGAACCGTCCGCATGTATGTATAATCCCATACCCCTACATTACTCAGGCAAATAAGCTAGTTAGCGTTGCTTACTCCGTACATTTGCAGAATGATTTATGTAGCATACTCTGTCATCTCAGCATACTTCCTATTGGTAGTCAAGCTATTACTGGAATTCGTAATCAACCACAAAAAGACTTGACTTTGTAAATTTTTTCGTGTAACTTCGCATCAGCTTAGCGTAGTTCACAACACGTTGAATGCTATGCGGTAGCCCGCATTCACGGTTGCCTTGATAGCTACTAGCAGTTTTGGAAACATGGCTATCAAACTATTTGCTAGGTAATTAAACGTGAGCGGCGGATGCTTGCGTCCATACCCTAAGTACTCTGTTCGTCTGATTTGATGTGGCTGGTTATTTATATTTTTGTGTAACCATTCATCACAACCATACCACATGAAGATTAGCGAGAAGACTGAGGTGACCTTTGACATCAAAACACTTGTTGTGGTCATTACATTTGTTGTCACTGTAATGAGTATGTGGTTTGCTTTGAAGGGTGAGATTGAGCTGGCAAAGAAGCTCCCAGAACCAGAGGTATCAAGAACAGAGTATGACCTTAAGGACAAGTTGGTTCGTGAGACAATCATGAATACCCAGACTAAGGTGGAGGAGAACGGGCAGAAGCTTGACCTCATTGAAGAACGTTTGTATGACCTTAGCACAAATAAAAAAAGATGAGACATCTAGTTGCGTTAGCTTTCGCGCTACAATGCTTCAGCGCGTTTTCACAATCCGTATTTTTTAGCGAGGCAAGGGCTTCGATGTACACTGACTTGGTAGGACCATCAGAAATTGTTGTCGTTCAAATCAATGCGGAATGGAACTCGAACAACACTCGTGAAGACCTTCAGCGATTGAGAGGGTGTGATTACAGATTTGGTTGGTTGGAGCAGCAGCCAGAGCACCTTCAGAAAACAATCAGTGCAGTTCCAGTTGTGGTGGCATACAAGGACGGTCGTCCGGTTTACCAATGGGCATCTGATATTACGCTCAGCCTCAAGACACCGTTCGAAGAAATTCAGGAAGTAATATACAAGCTTGCGCAATAACTCGCAAAGAGTTACGTTAGCGTAGTATGAAAGACCCAATACACTTGTGCGATGTCGTGCTGTTTGACGGCAAGACAAAAAAGGAATATAGAGTTAATGATGTCGTGCTGTCCGGCAACGACAAGAAACTTATATGGGGGAGCCAGACTCATAGGGACAGACTAATTGAGTATGCCTTTAAGACTCCTGCTAGGATTAAAAAGCAGAAGAGCAATCTTAGTCTGTTCATCAAACACATCGACTTCAAGAAGTATGTAGGGGATAGTAACTACAAATGGGGTTTGACTAAATAAGTATATTTGCCCTATGCAAGTTAAAAGAAAGGGCGACCCATTATCCAATTCTTCTGCTGTATCACCAGAGGCGAAGAAGCAAGTTGAGTTCGTGAGAAACGAATTGGCTAAGCGCGTTCCAAACGCAAAGCCCAGCGAAGACTTTCTTGTTAAGGTTGCCTCGACTTATTCCCTATCGAATAAAAACCCCAGCGTGTTAGATTCTGCTGCTAAACAATTGAAGAAGTGAAGGCGGCTAAGAAGTCAGAGCGAAAGAAACTAAAGGTCTCTTCAGATAAAGTATCTGTCCCACCGCCGTCTGGGTATCACTGGATGGAGGAGCAGGGTAGGTACTATCTTATGAAGGGAGACTACAAGCCGCACCCCGGGTCAGTAGAAGAAGCCAGCTTCAAAGTAGCTAGCCATGGGTAAGCGCACCCAACCGTATGAAAAGGGGTGGCCTAAAAAATATTTCACCGGTATGCCCAATAGCGGTAGCGACCAAGAATGGGCGGACAATATGAACAAGAGAAAGGAGGCATACAAGAAGGGCGAGAAGATTGACCTGAAGAATATGGATGCAGGCGGTAAAGTCTCAGCCAAAGCCCTCAGCTCTGCTGTGATGAAAACCCTGAACGCCAAGTCAAAGTCTTCAGGTATTTCCCTAGGAAAACTGAAGCAGGTATTCCGTAGAGGTCAGGGGGCTTGGATGAGCGGAGGAAGCAGAAAGGGAACGAGCATGAGCCAATGGGCATTCGGGAGGGTGAACAGCTTTATCAGAGGTTCAAAGAAGCACGACACAGATTTAAGAAAGTAACAACTGGTTATATTTGCAGTATGCATTACAAAAGAAGAATGAACTACGGCGGCTCCGTAGACAGACTAAAAATGGCTTTCGGTGGCCAACTTGGATTTGCAACGCACTCAAATCCCGGTCTGAAAATAGCCAGCTTGGGCAACAACATGCAGCGATTCGATGAAGGTGGCCCGATTGAGAATGAAGGCGACCCTAAGAAAACTCCAGTAAGCCCGTACAATCCCGTGACTCAAGAAACGATTACCGCCAACTTTCGCAATAACGAAGGTATGCAGGAGGCGCAATCCCCCGGGAAGATTGACGCATACAACTTCCAGCTTCCAGCTTCAGGAAGCCTAGATGATTTGGATGACGATATGAAGCAGACCCTTATTGAGTCTGAATTCGGCAGAGACTATTTGTCTGGTGAGGGCTCTCTTGACCAGAAGTACAACAAGTATGCTACCAAGGTTGTTGGTTTCATGAAGAGAAATCCAGACCAAGCCCTCAGCGCAATCAATCAAATGATTGAATCAGGGAACGAAAACTTCCAAGGTCTTAAGGGCAAGTCAGATGCAGAAAAACTTGCAGCGGCTACTAGATACATGACCGACAAGAAGATTGGTGATTTTCATGGCGCGTTGACTCTGGGTAAAATGGCAGTGCCAAAGGTTTCATACTATACACCGAAAACCTCGATTACAAGAAGTGAGGTGGGCAAGGGTCCAACTGAACGTCCCGGAATCATGGTCTCTGTCGGTAGTAGGGCTGTAAAGGGAGAGCAAGTGACTGACCTTTTGAGACAAGCTGAAGCAGAGGGCATTGACCTGACTGGTAATGCCTCCGGCATGCCCGACCCTGATGCGGTTGCTTTCCTTGATAAATTCATGGACCAGAACGGCTCTCAGGAAAGAGGCCCAGAGTATCAGGATGACGGAGGGGCTTCACAGGATGGTATGTATTACGGTGCTGCTGACCAATACTTCATAGATGCGGATGAGCGTGCTGCCCGTGAGCAACTCCAAAGAGCTGAGCAAACTCAAAAGGCGAAGCAGCAAAACCGCCCTAGATACGATTCGAGAGGTCGTTTAATTCGGGATGAGATGGCCGGCGGTGGCATGATTTACATGGGGGAAGGCGGTCCGATTAAAGCCGAGGTTAGCGATGAAATGAGAAAAGAGGCCGCACGTACTGTTGATACGAGCAGCCCCTTCAGAGTTAGGCACCGTGGCTACAATGATGATGGTAAGAAGACTTACGACATTTCATACAACCCACTTCGAAACGCATTGCTTAGGAGGAATCAAAAGGTAAGGGCCTCCTTTTAATTCAGTAGCCCCGGAGTAAAGTAAGGGGTGTCCCACTTATTTTCTTTTGTAGGTGCATATACTGCGTATGGGTCATCGTGCTCGAAAATCCACATAGTCCAAATACCATTAGTTACACGACGTGTAGTGTGGTCAATGTGCAGGACTGCATATGCGATGTTCTGTCCACTAATCTTGTTGCGTAGCAGCAGGTGGTGAGTGCCGAGCTTGTAAGTTCTGTAGTTCAGGACAGTAGAGCCACGAACACAGTCATAGCTTCCTAGTGGTTCAAACTCTGGAGTTTCAGATGGTTCATATAGGTCGTCGATGAATACAACCCACTCCATACTGTCGTTGTATGATGATGACAACATATTGTGGTCATGGTCTGCAATGATTCTGAAGTGCATGTGCTGAGCCGAAGCTGCGTTTGCGATAAGGGCAAGGATTAAAATGATGTTCTTCATAACAAAGGGTTTAATGGTTTGTCTGCTCTTACAACGTTCATCAATTTCGTAATATTGCATGAGACTCGAAAAAAATGATTGTTAAGAAAGGCAACAAGTATCAGCTTATCTCCCGGAGGAGCGACAGAGTACTAGGTACTCACGACACAAGAAGAGAAGCAATCAACCAAGAGTATGCCATCAAACAGAATATGGAAGAAGGTGGCATGGTAGAGGAGTGGCCTCCTTCAGGTGCACTTACCTTGGATGAAATTTTAGACAGGCAAATCTTTAAAGAGTCTAGGGGGAACCCCTTGGCCGAATCACCCGCCGGAGCAAGGGGACTTGCTCAGATTATGCCAAACACAGAAGCGTACCTTAAGGAAAAGGGGCTGATTGGAGAAGACTTTGACCCTTTTAATCCTGAGCATTCTAGAGAAGCGCAACAAGTTTACATGGGGTCTTTACTTGATAGGAGCTGGAACAAGGGTAGTGACGAGGTAAGGTATGCTAAAGCTTTAGCAGGTTATAATTTTGGACCTACGGCTACAGTGAGAATCCTAAATGAAGCGAAGGAAAAAGGTATAGATATCTATGACTCTCTCGACTGGATTGAAATGCTTCCGCTAGAAACGCGTGATTACATATCAAAAATTCTAGGGTACAATGATAAGTTTGAAGGAGAGTACGGTACCTATCACTTGAAGGGTTCTTAAAAATCAATAGGCTCGTCACCGTAAAGCTTCCTGTATATTCGTTGTACAAGCAAGCGTCCAGACTGACTCAACCCCAGTCTATGTTCATTACCTACCTTCTCATTGAATAGGGCGTTGATGTATGAATCTACTCCCTTTCCATGATATACTATCTCTACATACCCTTTGTTTTTCAAGGGGAGGACGGTCCTTTCATACAGTTTCTTCCTGCTCTTCGAGAGGGATTTAGCTATATGGTTAACGGTGAAGAACTCGTAATCGTAGGCAAACAAAAGGAATTCAACCTCGGCTTGCCCTATATCATAGTTAGCTTTTATGTCTCGGAGAACGAGTGACAGCTTTTTAAGTTCATTTTTTTTGACGTAACGTTTGTTGAGTTTACTGAATTGTCTGCGTTGACGACCCGGATGGTGTCTACTCATTAGCTGTATATTTGCTGTAAATTTAAGAACATGGCGACTCTTGCTGGCACTAGGGTAAAAGATACGTATCAGGGAATGCTTAAGACATCTGATGCAGCTGCCCTCACCACATCATTAAAGGTAATCGAAGACGGCGTAGGTAACTCATCTGCGTTGTCGCTTTCCACTACAGCTGTTAAGGCAGCCACCCTTGAGATTGAAAACGTTACTACCGGAGTTAGTAGCAACGCATTGGTTTGGAACTCGACCAGCAAGGCGGTAGAGTACAGAGCATTCCCCTCTAATGAGACAGTATCGACAACCCTCTCAGGAAGCGCATCTCCAGCCATTACTATCACAGCGGCTGATGCCACTAGCACCACAGTTACCTTTGCCGCTACCGACGGATTGGGATACAGTCGCTCCGGCAACACGATTACAATTGGGCGTGGTGATGAGACAATTAATGAAATCAGTACAAGCACAACCCTGACCGCAGCTGCTTCTGGCAACACTTATTACGTAACCAACCTCAGTGGCACGCTTGCAATTACACTCCCTTCGGCAGCACCGGGAGTTAATTTCAAAATTATACTCAAGAAAATATCAGGCGGTGAGGTTAACATTTTAGCTGCTAACGGTGACTACTTCTTCGGTAAGGCTGCCGTGACCTCGAATGCTGCTACTGGTCAGTCTAGGGTTCAAACATTAGCTGAGAACGGCTCTAACAATATAATGAACTTAGACGCAGACGTTTCTGATTCCGGCGGAAATACAGGAGACGTTATTGACTTAGTTGCTATTGACGCTGACAATTGGCTTGTAAACGCAAGCCTCACAACATCTAGCGCTACGGTTGGCGCCCTCTCTTTATTCCCTACCCCATAATCCGTAACTTTAGGTTATGGATGACATTCTTAAAAAAGCCATGTTCCAAGAAGTCAGCGTGGTTCTGGAACAGATTGAAGAGATTATTGAGAAGTATGGTTACTCTGGAGACTTGGTGTATACCGCAGCCTTTGGGGTGCTAGAAGAGCAAGGGGAGGAAGAGAATCGTTGGAGCCTAGCTTATGGATACAACTGTAAAGACGATGACGAGTTTACAGAATTCATGAGCCTTCAGGTAAAAGCCTTCACTGAATCCACGGATGAAGAGCCACCAGAATTTATTGGTTACTCACTAAACTGAATATTATGAACGTAATTAGAAAGATTGTCATTGGGCCAAACCCCAAAGACGCAATGGCGTACTACGTCGGAATGAAAGCGGGCGGAGCGAAGGTCTCAGCAATTAAAGAGGATGATGCAGCACTGTACAAGTACAACGTAAGGCGCTACCATGTTTACCTAGAGGACGAAGATTCAACGTATATTTGGAAGACGGTTGAGAACCAGCCAATTCTAATTGAATACGATTGTAACTTCGAATGAAAGCATTAAGACATTTTATTGTCAACGTGCCAAGCAAGACCAACGACACTATCAAGCTTGGCGATAAAGAGATTTTCCTTGACACACGATTCGACGAGTTTAACCATCGCATTTGTTATGGGCTTGTTATGTCTGCTCCTCATGTTATTGAGACAGGAGTAAAGGAAGGGGACCTTTTATTTTTCCATCACCATGTTACCCAGAACAAGACGCTATCGCTCGGTGACGACAACTACCTTGTTGTGTACGATGAAGAGAACCCTCGCGGCTCTCATGCTATTGCGTACCGGGACTCGGAAGGGGAACTTCATATGCTGTCGGAGTGGGTGTTCGTACAACCGATTGAAGACGAGACTGAGGAAGAGGTGACTCCATCCGGAATCATCATAGACATCAAGGTAAAGGAGAGGGACGACAGAGAGGCCATTGTGTTTATGCCGCATAAAGAGCTGGCTCGTCAAGGCGTTAAGGTTGGTGATGTCGTTGGGTTTGACAGAGACTCAGACTACAAGATGAAACTTGACGATGATACTGTCGTGTATAGAATGAGACTAGACGATATTAGTTATGTCAAGACAAGCTAAGTTTACCACAGTCGAAGCAGCCCAAAGACTTATGAAGTCTATGGAGATTGCCATAAACAATATGATTGATGAAGTTAAAAGACCTGTTGACCCGGAAGCTGGAGGGAGTGCTAGAAAGGCTGAGCTGCAAAGTATCAAGCAGACTGCGGTGGACTGCAAGGAGCTTCTGGTGGAACGGCAGCGGCTTGAACAGATGGTTAAAGACCTACACTCAAACGGAAACATCGAGGAACAAAAAGACTACTCCGGAGGGTTTGCGGAGAAGTTCTCAAAATAAAATTCATGGCAAAGAATCAAATAGTAACATTCATTCGGAAGCCGAAGCCGAATAATAAGGGAGTTCATTCCAAGACCAAGAGCTCAAAGAACAAGCGCTCTAAGCTGTATAAGAAGCGTTATGCAGGACAAGGAAGATGATGTTATCAAGATTTGTCCCAACGGTACACTCGGAGATATCATCGAGATTGGTGGGCTTCGCATTGGCCTTCCCGAGACTCCGAAAGGAAAAATCAAAGGACAGGAGCTGGAGGCAGATATGCAGGTGTGGGAAAGAGTACCTATGCCAAAAGAATTGTCCCGTATTAGAAGTATGGATGAGTGGTCAGAAGCGCCGAAAGAGTTTCGAGAGAAATTTCATTCATATATCGAAGAAGAGTTTCGAAGGCGTAGGGATGGTTTTTGGTTCTACAATAAGGGTGAGCCTACGTATATTACCGGTAGACACTACATGCTCTTACAGTGGACGAAAATTGATATTGGATACCCATCATACCTCGCGTTCCAAAGGGACATCTTTCTTCACATGGCTGCGTGCGAAGCTGACCCTCGTTGTATCGGTCAGCTTTATACTAAGTGTCGCCGCTCTGGGTATACTAATATCTGTAGCTCTGTTCTTGTTGATGAAGCTACTCAAGTTAAAGACAAGCTTCTTGGCATTCAGTCGAAGACTGGTAAAGACGCTCAGGAAAACATCTTCATGAAAAAGGTGGTGTCGATGTTTCGGCACTACCCATTCTTCTTCAAACCCATTCAAGATGGTACTACCAACCCAAGGGTGGAGCTAGCCTTTAGAGAGCCTTCCAAAAGAATCACCAAAAAGAATAAGACAACTGGTGTTGGTGATGCGCTGAACACAGTGCTCAACTGGAAGAACACAACGAATAATGCATACGACGGTGAGAAGCTGCACATGCTTTATCTCGATGAGGCAGGCAAGTGGGAGAAGCCTACTGATATCCGAGAGGCTTGGAGGATAGAGAGGACCTGCTTAATAGTTGGTAGACGAATCATAGGAAAGGCTATGGTGGGTTCTACGGTAAACCCAATGGACAAAGGAGGTGAAGAGTACAAACAGATTTGGCGTGATTCAGACCCAGCGAACAGAAACGCAAACGGACGAACCACATCAGGACTGTACAGATTATTCATCCCTGCCTATGAGTCACTCGAAGGGTTCTTTGACAAGTTCGGAAACCCCATAGTAGAAGACCCGGAAGGACCCATAGAAACTCTAGAGGGAGATACTATGTCTTTTGGTGCTAAGACCTTTCTCAAGAATGAAAGAGATTCATTGAGGGGAGATGCTAAAGAACTAAACGAATTGATTCGGCAGTTTCCATTTACACCTGATGAAGCATTCAGAGATAGTATCGAGGGTAGTCTGTTTAACATTGGAAAGATTTACGAGCAGATAGAACACAACGATGAGCTGTTCCCAAACCCAGTTGTTCGTGGGAATTTCCAGTGGGCAAACGGAGTAAAGGATACTAAGGTGATATTTAACCCAGACCCTCAAGGCAGGTGGCATGTGTGTTGGATGCCGGACAAGGAGAGCAGGAGTATACTTCGTTCTGAAAGAGGTAAATGGGTGCCCCCAAACTCACACCTAGGCTGCGGTGGGGTTGACTCTTATGACTTGGACGCTACGATAGATAGCCGTGGTTCGAAGGGAGCTTGTCACATATACAATAAGTTCAGCATGAACGATGCTAGCAACATGTTCGTAGCTGAGTATGCAAGCCGCCCACCCATGGCTAAGATATTCTACGAGGATGTGTTGATGGCTGCTGTGTATTATGGGTATCCTCTTCTTATAGAAAACAATAAGTATGGAATCGTAAGATACTTTGAATCAAGAGGTTACGATGGTTATGTTATGGAGAGGCCAGAGCATCTTAAATCATATGGAGGTGCAGCGGTGAAGACAAAGGGCATACCGTCTAACTCTCAAGATGTTATACAGGCTCATGCTTCAGCTATTGAAGACTATGTCCACAATCATGTAGGTCTTGATGAATCGGGCAATCCGGGTAGAATGTATTTCAACAGAACATTAGAGGATTGGATTGGATTTAAAATCGACAAGAGAACGAAGTTTGACCTTTCGATTAGTTCAGGATTAGCGCTATTAGCGGCGCAAAAAGTAAAGCCCAAGAAGCCACCGGCAAACTTTGAAGATAAGGTTTTCTTCCGGAGATACAAACCGAGATAAGGCTCGCCGTGTATTGCTATATTTGCACATGAGCCCAAAGAATACATAATGACCCAAGGGAACAAAAATAACAGATACGGAAATTTTCCAGACCCCTTTGCGTCACCAGAAGAAAAATCGGGTAAGGCTTACGGCCTCAAGTTTGCAAAAGCAATTGAAGGGCAGTGGGGTCATGGAGATGACCAGTCGTCTTTGTTTCGTCGTCGGATGCATGACTTTGAAAAAAATCGTGACTATGCAAACGGAACTCAAGACACGTCTGTTTACAAACAGATTCTAAACTCACTCGACCCGAACAATGGTGATGGGAGTTTGTTAAATCTAGATTGGAGCCCAGTTCCAATTGTTCCTAAGTTCGTGAAGGTTGTGGTGAACCGCATCCTATCCCGAAAGCCCTACCCATCTGTAGAGGCCATCGACCCAGTCAGCAAGGCTGAAAAGGAAAAAGCTAAAGCAGATGTAGAGTCTTCCATTAAGGATAAAGAAATCCTTGAACAGGCTAAGGCACTTGGCTTGTCCCCAAAGATTGACCCAGACATTCTTCCCGAAACAACGGAAGAGGCTGAGATATTCATGGAGCAAAACATGAAGACTAATGCTGAGATTGCCGCGCAACTTGGCATAGCCCTCACCTTGGATTGGAATGATTTCGACCAGAACGTTTATCGAAGAGCTGTTGAGGATTTGGTGGTGTGTGGTATGAGCGTAGTTAAAAGGGACAATGACCCGAACTACGGAATCACAACAAAGTACATCGACCCAGCTTTCTTCCTTCACAGCTACACGGATGACCCTAACATGTCTGACATCGTTTATGCTGGCCACATTAGAAGGATAAGCATTCAGGAGTTGAAGCGTAAAGCATCGGGTCAGATAGACGAGAAGAAGTTTGAGGAGCTGGCACAGACAGTCATGCACAAAAACTACAATGACACCTCTGCATTTCACAACAGGGCGTATGACAGGAACTCAAGAAAGCACTCGTATGGATATGACGACTATCTAATTGATGTTATGGAGTTCGAGTACTTGTCTGTGGATTGTGTCTACTACGAAAGCAAGGACTCTCAATTTGGAAATAGTGGCTTCTACTTTAAGGGTTCTGACTACAAGATGCCGAGTAGTTCTGTTTACGACAGAGAGCCATACAAGATGGAGAACCAGACTGTGTACGGAGGTTCTTATATCATGGGTACGGACATCATTTACGATTACGGAATCAAAAAGAATATCCCTAAAAACATTCATGACCTAACAAAGGCTAGGCTTTCGTATAGCATTGCTTGCACCAATTTGCGCAAGATGCAACCGAAGTCTATCGTAGGTAGTGTCATTGGGTTTGCCGACCAGCTTCAACTCACACACCTAAAGATTCAGCAGGCCGTAGCTAAAGCTAAACCTGATGGAGTTTTGGTGGACATCGAGGGACTGGAAAATGTACAGCTCGGTAGAGGTGGTGAATTGCAACCGCTTCAGATTCAGGACATATATGAGCAGACGGGTGTGTTCTACTACAGAAGCAAGAACCCAGAGGGCGGATTCCAGAACCCTCCTATTCGCTCCATAGAAAACAGTATCAGAAACATTAACGAGTACATTAATCTGTACAATCATTACTTGCGCATGATTCGGGATGCGACCGGAATCAACGAGGTAATGGATGCTAGCACACCAAAGGGTGATGCTCTGGTTGGTGTTCAGCAGCAGGCAATTGCAGCAGGAAATAATGCGTTGTATGATATTACGAACGCTAGCATGGTTCTGTACAAGAGGGTTTGCGACGACGTAGTGAAGTGCTTGCAGGTAATTCCTAACGACTCGGTATTGTATAGGGTCTACGAGAAGTCCATCGGTGAAAGGTCGATGGAGATTCTGCATAGCTTTAACGAGTTACCTATGTACAATTTTGGTGTAAGGGTGACGCAGGAAATGTCTGATGACGATAGAATATTCCTTGAGCAAAACGTACAAGCCACCCTCGCTCAAAAAGAGATAGACCTTGAGGATGCTATGGCTGTTCGTCAGGTAAAGGATATTGACCAAGCCCAAAGACTTCTTGCTGTAAGGAGAAAGAGAAGACTCTCGGAACTTCAGTCGCAACAGCAGCAAAATATTCAACTGCAAGCTCAAGCTAACGCTCAAGCGCAACAACAGGCTATGCAGATAGAAGCTCAAAAGATGCAGATGCAGGCTCAGTTGGAAGCTCAAAAGATTCAACTCAAAGGTCAGGTGGAAGTCCAAGTGGCTTCTGCCCTTCATGCCATGAGAAAGGAACTTGAAATTATAAGGGCTGAATCTAGCCTAGGATTCAAGGCCGATGAGAAAGAGTTCAGAGAAAAGATTGAGGTGCTCAAGGAGGACCGTAAGGATGAGCGTGTAGCTAAGCAGGCTATGGAGCAATCAAAGTTGATTTCTCA
>Ga0222716_10000325_pt1 | contig 40172 bp, 24 predicted proteins | sample C33_13DmetaG_FD_165044 | JGI IMG/M metagenome (GOLD analysis project Ga0222716, IMG submission 165044) | Estuarine water microbial communities from San Francisco Bay, California, United States - C33_13D | ecosystem: Environmental > Aquatic > Marine > Unclassified | place: USA: California... | reverse complement strand
GGGAAAAAAGATATCAGAGTAAAAAAGACGTTTTCGCTCAATCCGACGCGTATCGAGAGCGAAGAGTCGAAAGCGCTCGACGTCTTGTTTCAACTTCCTTCACATTTTTGGTCAAAATTTGGATTTCATCCGATCCGTCGTCTTCGTCGGCGGCGAAAGGAAAAAACAGATTCGGACGAAGAGGTTAACGATGAGGACGTAACTGAAAACGATGACGTATCCTTCTTCCGTGTATTTGACACTCCAGAGTTTGGAACTTACGTCTACGATTGTGATTCTGACGACGAAGGAGACCAAGACGACGAAACCGGTAGATCAGCAGCGGCGCGAGGCGAACCCCGGCAAGGCGCAGAAGAGGACGACGGAGTGGATTTAGAAGAAGAGATGGAACTGCTCGATTTACGAAAACAAGTCCAAGAATTACCAGACTTTGCCGCGATGAAAACGAACGAGGAAGAGATGGACGCGCACAACGTACAACATTTACAGGAGCTGTATTTACGCGACGTGTGTGTCGTTTGGCGGCAATCGAAGGAGAATGAGCAACGACAACAGCTTACTTCGCCTTCTCTACCTGAACGCTTCAGAACGTGTTTCGAAAAGGCTTTCATGGAAGCGAAGCGTAAGAACCGCCCAAACTTTACCTCAAAGAGAGAACGCAAAGAGTGGAGGATTGGCGAGCGGATCATGCGCAACGCGGCAAATATATATCGAAACGCGGTTGTAAACACCGATTTAATGATTGATGTCGCAAAAGCTGACGAAAATATCGAAGATTGGGAAGGGAAAATCTGTACTTTGCTTTGCCAAAAGAGAGCGTTTGGCCAGATACCGCTGCAGGCGCAGCAACAGAAACAAAAGCAAAAACAATAAGAACACACTTCATGCGAGAAACAGACTATAATTTAATATTATACACACACACACACACAAAATATTTACTCGTCGCATTCTTTTGCGAGTGGAAATAATACCTCGCTCGCGTAGGCGTTCGCCCACTCTTCGCCGTACCACTTCGAAAACATTTTTATCGCAGGATCTCTTTCTATCTGCCACTTGTCGTGTTCCGCCAATCGCCTTCGAAAGGCTTCCTTCACCTCCGTCGTCTCCTCTTCCTCCACCTCTGCTCCTCTTTCTTCTTTCAAAATTTCAACGTACCCGCGCAAGTACGCTTCAAAACACTCCAAAACTAACTGAAAGTTCTCCTCTTTTCCTTTCTCGCTCGTAAACGAAGGTCTCGCGAAAAACATCTCCTCGCTAAAATACCCGCTCGTATCCTCGTAAAACTTCTCGCTCGGCGTCGTCGCGTTCAACTTTTCGCCGTACTTGTCCTTAATCTCTCTCGCTATCCTCTTCGCTAAGCTGTTGCTGCTGCTCCTACGACTCTTACGAGTATTACTACTCCTATCATCACTCGTATCAATACTATTCGGATGAAAATCAATCCCGACTAAAACGTTCTTCCCGTTCCCAAAGTTCAACACGTCCGCGCCGAAACTCGGTTGAAACGCTCGCCTCGGCGTGCAATGCACGTTCAAACAATGCGCAATCGTGCCTCCAGAAACGAACGTGATCCGTATTCTCTCCATCAATTCTTCCTCATTTGCTCCTGGTTTTGGTCGTAAGACGACCGTTCGCGTGGTCACTTCCACTCGCTCTCGCCCGATTTTTTCGCTTTTCGTTTCCCACGAACACCTCGATTTTTGTGTTTCTCCTTCTTTTCCTCCTCGGATTTCCTGTTGGACGACGAGATTTGGAAACTCCGTTTGGAAACATCTCAGCGCGAGTTCGAACAGAGGGGAGAAATCATCATCGTTTTCCTCGTCTTTTCTTTTTCTACTCACACTCCTCCTACGTGCAAAATCGTCCACTGCATCGTCGGAAGCAGCGACGCTGCTCTCAAAAGCGAAAGTCGTTTTCGCGTTGGTCGTTAGTGTGACAACTCGATGATGATTTAATAGATTCTTCGTCGTCGTCGTCTCTCTCCGGTGGTTAACAGAAGAAGAAGAAGACGAAGAAATAAAGAAATTCGGGAGAAGAGAGAGGCGTTTTGACATCCTTCCTCGAGAGAGTCGTCTCTTCTTTCAAAGTCTCCTCCTCCTCGTCGTCGGTGTTGTTCTCTTTTGTAGTGTCGTGTGAATCAAAAACGAACGGAGAGACACGTGTGCGAGTTTTTCCAATTTATCTTCATCAGAAAGCTCTCTTTGATACGAAGCACACGACACACCGGAGACTCCCCCAACGCGAGACCAACATGTTCTCGGTATCACTCTCGTCGTCTTTTGTTTCTTCTTCTTCTTTAATAAAGTCTTCCTCTCATCGTGGTCGAACGAATCGTTCTCCCATTCGTGACGGTGGAATCACGACCAAAGCTGCTGACGTAACGCGCGAGGAGGGAAACGATGCGTTGGTAAGACAACAAAGAAGACAAAGAGGAAGAGAAGCAAAACGCGAAGAAGAAGAGCGCGCGACGACAAACACGACGAGAAGGAGTCGACGCGAGGTTCTCAAAATTCTTCCCCATACTTCTGGAGTCGCGCTCGTCGTCGCCACGGCGATTGGAGGATTCACCGCGCACCCATCCTTCGCATCAGGGGAAAAACGCTCATCCGTCGAGGAGAAAGAACTCGCGAAAGAACGACGCAAAGCGGCCGTTCGCGCCGCCGCAGAGCGGGCGAAAGAAACCGGCGTCGGTGGGAACGCGTTCTCGGACTCGGAATACATGGTCGGTGAGGACCACTCGCCGAACGCGCACTCGCACCAAGAGGAAGGCAGCAAAGGGAGTTTTGTCTGATTGGATTTGCATTTTCTCTTCATTAGAAACAACGCGCGCGTTTGTGTAATATATCATATCAATCTCAAATATCACCATTCTTCGCGCCTCGTCCTCGAAGGGGTGCATCTCCTCCTTTTCCTCTTTACACCACCGTGTCTTTTTCGATGCGATGAAGAAGCGTTCGAATCCTTTCCTTTCGCTTCAACATTCTCAACACCCGCACAGTAGAGCGAAATTCTCAACGAAATCCGATGATGTTTCAAAGGCAGTTCTCGAAGACGACGAGGCGAAGAAACACCATCAAATCGAAAAAAGAATCGCCGCGCACTTCCCACGGATCAAACGTGAAAACATCGTCGCCGTTTTACACTTACTGAGAGACGAAAACACGATTCCGTTCATCGCCAGGTACCGGAAACGAGAGATTGGTTTTGGGAGCACAAGTGGGCAAGTGATGAGCGAAGTCGAGATTAAACAGATCAAAGATACATTCGAGGAGGAAGAAAAGAAAGAGAAGTTTAAAGAAAAGATTTTACGAACGATCGAGGAGATGTTGTTGAAGAAGTCGTCGTCTGAATCGTCTGAATTGGAGAGGAGAGAGAGGGAGAAGATTGAACGCGCGCGCGAGAAGATTCGTAAGGACGACGATACCGCGACGACGATGACGCTTCGCGACATGGAAGAGTTGTGGCGAACGATTAAACCGGACGCGAAAGCGAGTAACACGCGAGCGAAGAAGGCGAGGGAGAGAGGTTTAGAACCGTTGGCGGAGATGATCGCGAGGAGAGATTTTCGAGCGGTTTCGCGGATGCGAGAGGAGAAGAAACGGTTGAACGAAAAGGACGAGGAGGAGATTTGGAAAGGCGCGAGGGATATACTCAGCGAATGGGTTGGGAACGAGAGTCTGGTGAGAGAGTGCGCGAAGGCGCAAATGGGGAAGTTTGGGAGGGTGACGTGCGCGAAAGTACTACCAGTGGGAGTCGCGGGTAAGAAGGATACTAATACTAATACTAATACGAGCAATACTAAGTCAACTCCAAAAGAACGGAGAGAACAGAAAGCGTTGGAATCCGCGGAACGGTACGACAACTTCTCGGCTTTGGTGACGCACGTGAAGCCGCACCAAATTTTAGCGATGAATCGAGCCGAAACGAACGGGACGTTACGCGTGAAAGTAGAGTTGGATTACGCGAGGCAAGTTATTCCAGCCGCGGAACGATTCATGCGCTCGTTTAAAACCGCGGGAGGAGATGAACAAAAATACAACAAGGTTTGCGAAGAGCAAATAAAAATGGCGTGCGAAGACGGCGTGAAACGGTTCGTCAAACCGTGGGCGGAACGCGAAATGCGAACGCAGTTGAAAGAAGAGGCTTTGAAACGCGCGTCGTTGGATTTCGCAGCAAACGTGAAAGCGTTGTTGTTGCAACCGCCTTTGCGCCCGCAAGGAACGGTTTTAGCTTTAGATCCCGGGTACAGAGCCGGGTGTAAATGCGCCGTCGTCGATAAGATGGGCAACGTTTTAGAAACGTTCGTGTGTTATTTACACAAAGAGATGGAAATGAAAAAGAAGATTAAAAACGTGTGCGAACAATACAAAGTCTCCGTAATAGCTATTGGAGACGGCACCGCGTCGAGAGAAACCGAAACGCTCGTGGCGAACTCGAATTTGAACATTATCGTCGTCGACGACGACGACGACGATAAGAAGAATGATTCCAAAAATTCTTGTTTGCGAGGATGGGTCGTGACGTCCGAGGCTGGCGCGTCCATATACTCTGCCAGTGAGATTGCCACCAAAGAACTTCCCAACTTGGACGTTTCCTTGCGAGGCGCGGTATCCATCGCTCGAAGAGTTCAAGATCCTTTAGCGGAATTGGTGAAACTCGATCCCAAACACGTCGGCGTCGGAATGTATCAACACGACGCGAAAAGCGGCGCTTTAGACAAAGAGCTCGATTATGTCGTCGAATCCGCCGTCGCGTCCGTAGGCGTGGATTTAAACACCGCGTCGATATCGCTCCTTTCCAGAGTTCCTGGAATGACAAAAAACGTCGCCAAAAACATCGTCGAAGAACGCGAAAAGCGAGGTCGAGCGTACTCCTCCAAAACAGACGCGAAAACAGTAAAAGGCTGCGGCGCGAAGACGTTCGAGCAAATCGCAGGTTTCTTGAGAGTCGCGGAAAGTGACGACATTCTCGACCGAACGGCTGTGCACACGGAAAGTTACGACGTGGCGCGAAAATTGCTGAAAAAATGCGCCGACGACGCGTCGTTGTTGGAAACGTTGGCGACTGGCGGCGGTAACATAAGCGCGGAAGTGGGGAAAGAAATCGGCGTCGACGAAAACACGCTCAAAGACATGGCAAAAATGCTCGTCAATCCGGAAGAAGGTAACGACGAACGTCTTCTAAAAGTAGTGCCAGCCTTAAACAATAACAACAACACCGCCGCGACGACTACGACAAAGACAAAAATCCAACACCAAAACGCCCAAATCGGCTTAAACATCCGCTCCGGCGCGCTCACGTTATCCACCTTAAAAAAAGGTCAAATCTTATCCGGCGTCGTCAAAAACGTCTGTCAATTCGGCATCTTCGTCGACGTCGGCGTGGAAACCAGCGGTTTAATCCACAGATCCACGTTTTGCAAGAACGAGAACAACGACAAATACGACGACGCCAAAAAAGAACCGCACGATATCGCTCGCGCGGGTGAAAAAGTCTCCGTTCGCGTCGGCGACGTCGACGTCCATCGCAAGCGCTTACAGCTCTTCTTTTTACCAGCGCCGCAGTAAGAGTAGTTTAATAGTAGTACGAATAGTAGTAATAAAGTAGTATTCGCATTTTTTTGAGCGCAACGCGAACAACAAGCAGCGCGTTTTCGTGTCCTGTGTATTTTTAAATAACGTTTCATCGTTTAAATAGACAAAAGTACTAAAAAAACGAAAAAATACTCCTCTCGATCGTGTGCGTTGTGAAGAATACTTACTGCGTGAGAAAAAAGAAGTCTCTCGAAGCGTCTTTCTCTGTGTTTTCGACCAATAAAAGACAAGAAACGAGACTTTTGACGTTTCGATCATCTTTAGAACGAAAACGCATCACAGAAGAAAGCACCACACGACAAAAGCACGACTAAAGTTTACTAAAGATGACGACGAAAACGACGATGGGTTCGTCGAAGAAGAAGAGTTTCTTCTTTAAAGTCTTATTCCTCGTGTACGTCTTTCTTTTGAATAAAGTTAAAGCGGCGGTTTTAGGCATCGATTACGGCGCGGAGTTCCTCAAGATTTCCATCGTCGCCCCAGGACGAACGCCGATTACTTTAGTCATAAACGAGATCTCGAAACGGAAAACCACCGTCGCGGTGTCATTCATCAACCAAGATCGATGGTTAGGCGAAGAGGCGATGAATTACCAAGCCAGGTACCCGGAGAAAGTGACCACGAGGTTAAGAGAGTTGTTAGGGAAGAGCGCGAAATCGGATTTGGTTTTGGATTATAAGGAAAAGTATAAGTTGCCTTTTGAGATTCGAGAGAACAACCAAGGGAACGGACGAGAAACGGTGGAAGTTTTCATCGACGTTGAAAACGGCAGCAGTGGGAAACAAAATGGTGATGGCGATGGTGATGATGATATTGAAAATAATTATTCATCGCATACGATCGAGGAGTTAGTGGCGACGACGTTACAATACGCGATGAAGATTGGGACGGCGTTGGGGAAAGGCGCGATTAAAGACGCGGTGGTTTCGGTGCCGCCGTATTTTTCGCAGACGCAACGAAGGGCCTTGTACGACGCGGCGGATATCGCCGGGTTAAACGTCATGGCGTTGGTGAGCGACGTGTCGTGCGCAGCCTTGCAGTGGGGAATTGATAAGGATTTCGCGAAGAACGAAACGAGGAACGTGATTTTTTTCGACGTCGGGTCGAGTCACTCGTCGGCGAGTTTAGTCGAATTCGGCGCCTTGAGCGAACGAAGGTCGAAGAAGACGTACGGGTCGTTCGTCGTGAAATCAGTCGAGTGGAACGACGAATTCGGTGGCGAGGATTTAGACGTTCTCTTGGTGAACCATTTCTTGGATGAGTTTCAAGAAAAACACGGGTCAGAGACGAACGGGAAAGACGTGACGAAAGACAAGAGAGCGGTGGCAAAGTTGAGAAAGCAGGTGAGGAAGACGAAAGAGATGCTCTCGGCGAACAAAGAAGCGCCAGTCAGCGTGGAAGGGATGTTCGAGGACATCGATTTCAGGTCGACGATTGACCGCGCGACGTTTGAAGCCAAGGCTGAGAAGACGTTCCAACGAATGTTGGAACCGTTGCGAAGGTTGGTGACGGTGGAGTTGCCGAAACTTGGGTTGACTTTGGAAGACGTGGAAGCTATTGAGGTTATTGGTGGCACCGTCCGAGTTCCCGCGCTTCAACGCTTGATCGACGAGGAAGTTTTGAAGGATTCTGGCAAGTCTATCGATAAGAGGTTGGACGCGGACGAAGCCGTCGCGATGGGCGCCGGTTTGTTCGCGGCGAACATGAGCACGACGTTTCGCATGCGTAAATTTGGTGCCGCAGATGCGTTGCCGTACGGGATCGATTATCAAGTCGTCGGTGGTGTCGACGAGGACGAGGAAAAGAACAACAAAATTGCGTTGTTCAATCGATTCGACGCGTACCCGTCGCGCTCGAAAGTAACGATTGAAAACGTCACTGCAAACGAGTACATTTTGAAAACGTTCATCGCCGCCGTGAAATCGGGCGACGAGAGCGAGGACAACGTCAAAGAAGAACTCGTTTTACCGCCGGCGTGGAGTTCAGCTGACGTCGCCACTTTCAACGTGTCCGGCATCGACCATTTCCGAGAAAAGTACAACAACACGGAGGACGGTAACGTCACGGTGACTTTCGCGATGGACCCGAGCGGTATCTTCTTTGTCGAGAAGGCGCAGTTCGAAGTCATCGTGACGGATATGGTTGAGATTCCTCGCCCGAAGAAGTCGAAAAAAATGGACGACAAGAAGTCGAAGAAGAATATTACGATTGAAGAAGTTGAAACGACCGCGAAGGCGACGGATGAAACCGCCGCCACCGTATCCGAGGATGAAAAAGAGGAAAAGGAGGAGGAGAAAGAAGCGGCGGCGCCGGCGGAAGAGACTACCAAGGAAGAAGAGAAGAAGGAAGATGAAGAGGAAAAGGAAACCGACGCGACCGACAGCGAGTCGGGTAAAAAAGAACAGGCGGAAGAGGGCGAAAAAGAAAGCGCTGAAGAAGAAGAAGAGAAACCGGCGGCTTCGGAGGAGACGAAAGAAGGGGAAGAAAAAGAGGAGGAAGAAGAAGAAGGAAAAGAAGAAGAAGAAGAAGACGACAAAGAAGAAGTGTACATTCCGCAATATCGCGAGCGAAAGCGAAAGTTCAAGCACGACTTGCTCGTCTCCGAATCCGATAATCCAATCGTTCAAATGACGAACGCGGAAATTCTTGCATCCAAGGGTAAGCTCGAAAAGCTCCACGCGAAGGATCAAGCGAAACGCGAAACCGAAGCTGCGAAGAGTAACTTGGAAGCCTACATTTATTCTTCGCGCTCGAAAGTTCGTCAAGACGAAGACATTGAAAAAGTCACCACGGAGGAGCAAAGAGAGTCACACTTGCAATCGTTGGAAGACGCCGAGGACTGGTTGTACACCGACGAAGGCGAAAATGCCAACAAGACAACGTATGAAACGAAACACAAAGGTTTGAAAGACGTCTCGGACGCGTTCATCTTCCGAGCGCAAGAGTCTTCCGTGCGCCCAGAGTCCGTGAAATACGCCAAGAAGTGGATCGCGGATACGCGTAAAACGATTGGAACTTGGAAGGACAAGAAGAAGCACATTTTTGCCAACGAAACCGAACCGTTGTTGCAAGACATCGCAGATTTGGAATCGTTCTTGGAGGAGAAAGAAAAAGAGCAAGAGGCGAAAGAGGCGCACGAAGACGCGGCGTTTACTAGCAAAGAGGTGAAAAGCGAGTTGTCCAAGAGAATGACAAAGTATAAAAAAGTAAAGTCGAAGCCGGCGCCAAAGGTGGAAAAGCCAAAGACGAACTCGACCGGCAACGCGACCGGGAAGAACTCGACGAAAAAGAACTCGAAGAAGGACAAGAAGAAGGGCGAGGAGACGACGGCGGCTGATGAAGAATCTGAAAATACGTCTACTCCTACGAAGGAAGAAGAAGATAAAGAAGGTGGAGAAAGAGGAGAGGAAGCGACGTCTAGCGAAGAAGGGTCGGCGGCGGATCCGCCGATGCCGGACGAACCGGAGCCGACGAAAAAGAAATCGTGGTTCGGGAAAGTTTTCGACAAGAAAGAGCCGGAAGAAGCAGCCTCGGGGGATCTTTAATAAAGTCAAAAACAACACTGAAAAAGCTATTTAATAATCAATTATTATTAAACTCCTTGTTGTTGTTGTTTGGAGAATGAATATACTTCTACTAATCTATCATCAACTCGCAATCTCTTCTTCTTCTTCTATTTAAATGACTACTACATTTGCTGCTAAATACCACCTTTATTTCAACGCTATCGGCGGTGCGGCCGAAGCCACCTCTTTGTTCACTTTGAGCGCGCAATAATCCAAACACTCTTCCACGCAATACTGGCGACTCCGGAACCCGTCTTTAAAGACAAACGGTTCCTGTATTTTCGTCAGCGGTCCTAACCCGGGACCCGAGGTTGAATTGAAACTCCCTCTCACGCACGTCGTTATGCATTGTCCGGCGCACCGTTCAATTTTTTTCCCGTTTTCGCCTTTCACCTTTGATTTTAACGTCGCTTTCCTCGTTTCCCCTTCCGAGGAGGACACCGAATTCGCGATGTTTTCGATGTAGTTTTCGTCTCGGTAGTTGTACGTGGACGCGTTTGCGTACGAGGACTTTGAAGACGTCATTACACTCTCTCGCAAAGAAAAAACATTACCATCACCATTACCACTCATCGTCACGAACACCGTGGCAAGAATCGAAAAACACGTTTTCTTAAGCAGCGCCCCGGTTTTCAATAAAGTCGTTCGATGTTGTTGCTTTTCTTCTTCTTCTTCTTCTTCTTCTTCTTCTTCTTCTTCCGTTTTCTTATTACTACTCGTCGTCTGAATCGTCGTCTTTGTCATCATCATCATCGTCATCATCTTTTTCCGATGATGATGATGATGACGATTCTTTTTCCTCCATCTCCTCCTGTTAATGTTGTTGTTATTATTCTTATTATTATTAAAAAAAAGACAGGACGACGACGTCGCCATCAAAATCGGTCTCCTTCTGCTCGAATGAGTACGAGTAGTATTCACCAGCGACGCGGTGTCTGTCGTCGTCTTAATCATCATCATCATCATCGGATGACAAATCATATATCTTTTTTTTTTCGTAGAAGAAAAAAAGTTGTTGTGTTGTTTTTCGTGAAAAGTGGCACCTTTTTTGTTTTTTTCTTCTTTCCTTGACCTTTTCTTGGACCTTTGACAGTTTTTGTCCTTTATATGAATCATTCGTATCTTCATTTTTAATGTCGTGTTTATGTATTCGACCGCGCAGTAATCCACCACTTTTCACGATATAGGGATAGTTTTTGTTGGAAAGCATCAGTAAGCATGAAAGCGCCGCGATGGTTTAAAAACCTGTCGATTGCAATCGCCGTGTTGGCTCTGTTGTTAACCGTGCAAACGACGTATTCTGAAAACCATTCGGGCTCGGCTGGAGCAGCGGAGAATGAGGATTCGACCTTGTTAACAACGCCGTCACCGCCACCGTCTGCGCCACCTCGATTGGAGGAGGTGTGGCGAGGTGGCGTGTGGGTTGCCTCGATTCTGAAAACCAAAAGCGAGGAGATTGACCCGCTGACGAATAAACCAAAGGAACAGTCGTGTCCGTGCCCGGACGGGTGCACGAACTGCGCGTTCCAAGATGGGAGTTTGTTTTTGAGCAACGATAACACGGTGAGAACGTTAACGGCGTCGGATACGCCGCCGAAAATTTCGTTCGATCCAGCGAACGGAAACAGCTCGTTCGCGTTCCAATCGAAGGAAGGAACGACGATCGATTTGACGAGTTGTCCTCCCACGTCGTCGTTGGTATGCTTCGCGTGTAACGAAGGGTTGGGGTATTACGCTACCGCGTTTACCGGAGAGTATTTGCAAGAAGGCATCACGCACACCGGGAGTGGCGTTGCGTGCATTTACCACTACACGTGCTCTGAAGATGGCAATTGTCAAGAGACTTTAAATCGAGAAGAGGCGTCTAATTATTGCGCGTTCGCGGCGATTCTGTTTGTCGCTTTCTACATCTTCTACGCGTGGATGCGAAGGATTCCGTTCGTTGTACAAATCATGGACCCGATCGTGACGCTGGATAGATCGAAAACGGAGTACGAAAACGTCCCGAAATTGCAACCTGCCATCGAGGGGTATTTCGGGTTCGGCTGGTTGTATCAAGCGTTTATTTCCTCGGATACGTTCATTCGAAGGTTTACGACTATCGATGAATTCATGGTAATGCGATGGTTTCGCATGTGTGCGAAATTTTTTGCCATCTGCTCGATTATAATTTGTCCAGCGTTGTGGGAGTTATTCGCGAAGGATCACTACGACGAGACGTCGGTGAGAGAAACGGCGAGTGTTTCGAATGTAGCCATCGATCACACCGGGGCGGATATTAAAATACACACGTTGGGCGCCGCGAAAAAAATGGAAACGTTCGTCGTGGTAACAATCATGATGTACATATTCTCGCTCGTTTTAGTGTTTATGATTGAGAAGGAGTCTGTTAAATACGCGCTCATGATGTGGAAGTTAGAACCAAAAGAGGTTGGGATCAAAATGAACACGGTCACGATTTTGAACATCCCGAGGTACGCGACCACCACTATCGATTCCATGAATATTAAATCAACTCTGAACCAAGTCGCGATTCAAAACTTGGAAGAGCAAAAGGATGCGATGAAAGAGAAGAAAGATCTTCTCGTGGTTAAGCAAAGGATGTTGAAAATGAAAGCGATGTTTAACGCGGTCGTTCCGTGGTGGATGCGAGACTTTGGCTCGCCGGAGATTGAAGAAAAGTACAGAGAAGATATGGCGAATGACGTGCAAATGACGCACGACGTCTCGTTCGATGAAAGCGAACGTAAAGAGATGGCTAATTTGCGCCTATTAACGAGGAGAGAAATCGAGCACATGCTCAGGGTGAAAATCGAAGCGATCGTAGGTAAAGGTAACATCATGTTTGTCTGCGTGGCGCACGATTTGCGTTTCGTGACGAAAAAAACGGAAATGTGGAAAGAGGCGAGAGAAAACGCGATTCAAGCGAACAGAAAAGTCGTTTTGATTGAATCGGAGAAAACAGAACACCCAGGGACGTGGAAACGGAACTTGAAATCACGCGAGGCTCATTTGCAGAGCGCGAAGAAACATCGAGACGCGTGCGAAGCGGAGGAAGCTTCGAAGCTGAGAGCGTTGGACGCGGCAAAGGAAAAAATTATCAATTCGCAAGCGCCACCGACGGGAGCAGTTGTCGTTCTCAAATCGCAAGCGCTCGCTATACTTATCAGTAACGTACAAATTGACGAGGATTTTGGTAAGTGGGACACGAGACCGGCACCGGCGCCGCAATCGATCGTTTGGCACAACGTTGCCTCGCCGAACAATAAACGAAGTTGGAAAACCATGCGCACTCGTATCGTCTCGATTTTGTTTGCGTTATTTTTCTTGGGCCCAGTGAACGTCATAACTGCGGCCGTGAACGACCACAAAACTGATATCGTAAACTCAATCGGCGGGACGTACGGCGAGACGTTTTATTCCATCGTAATCTCGTTGATTATGTTGACTTTCCTCGTCATCGCTCACATCATTTCGTTGCATCTGTCGAGACAAACCGGGTATATTTCTTTGAACGAAATGGACACGTTCGGGGCGACGACGTATTTCTACGTCTTAATCATCAACTTAGTTCTCGGAAACATGTCCAGTCGATACGTTTGGGAGGACATGTACGACTGGATACAAGAGCCGCACTTGTTTGCGTACACGTTCATGCGTCAAACGTTGGCGTGTTCGACGTTTTTCTTCAAATTCGTTCTCTTGCGCTTGGCGCAAGCGACGACGTTTGAATTGATTCGGTTCCCGAAACTCTTTTCGTTTCTTGTGAACTATACTTCATACAGGATGAAAGCGAAAGTTGAGCCACCGTATTCGAAAATATTGGAGTGGGCGCGACCGGAGGAAACGCCGATGCATCGGATACCGGGCGTCACGATGTTGATTTTCTTCATCGGGTCGTTGTATGCCGTCATTGCGCCTATACTTCTCCCGGCATGTTGCGCGTTTTTCTTCATCTTGTACATCTTCTTCAAGCATCAGTTAGTGTATCACTACAAACAGTCGCACCCAGGTGAAGGTGACATGTGGAGTTGGCTCGTCGGGAAAATGTTCTTCACGTTGATCTTCGTTCAGTTGGTGATGATTCTCGGTATCCCTACCATGGGGTACGAATCCGGCACGTTTCGCATATTTTTACTCCCGTTACCGTTCATTTCGTATTTGCAAATGACGAAAACAAACAGAATCTTAATGCAAGCATTAAAAACGCCTCTGTATGGTTTGAACGATAAATCGGACCGGGAAGAGAAACGCGCGGCGTTTTTAAACAAAGAGAAAAGTCGCAAGTCGAGAGCGGAGAGAGCGGAGGAAGCGGCGAGGGCGAGATTAGCCGCCGCAAGCGTGCGTTTAGCGGAAGACAGAGGCGTAGACGTAGAAGAACTCGGCGACATTGATACTCCAGACGCTGAGTTTAAAGACGAGACGGAACCGCTGCGGCCTCGGGAGTACTTGGAACCGTCGTTAGAGAGCGAAGATTCGATAACCAGGGGCATTCTCACCAACGCCAGCTTAGCGAAATTCAAAAAATTAGAGGAGACTTTAGATACCGCGAACGCGGCCAACGAGCTCTTAGAGAGAAAAGAGTGGCGACAGTATCAACCTAAATCCGTGATGCCGTTGAGTAAAGAACGTTCGGCGATGAGTATCATTTTGAAACGGTGGAGAGAAAATCACGCCAAGAGGAAAGAGAAGGAAACCGCCGGGAAGAACAAGAAGTGAATTTTTTAAACGTGTAAAAAGATAGGGCGCGAGCGAGCGAGCGCGGGGAGAGAGCACAGGGTCAACAACGAGAAGAGAGAGTACTTGTAATTGTAATCGCGGGAAAACGCGTCTATTTATTAAAGATTCTTCGAACGTCTCTGTGCGAATGAATACGAGCGTCTGCTCGTACATATCTCGTAAATCCAAAATTCCAAGCATTTCAGGGAGAGAAAAACGTCCGACTTTCTTCAAAACGAACAACGCACTCAATGTCTCCTCCTCCTCCTCCTCCTCCTCCTCCTCCGAGCGACGATATAACCACCACACCAACGTCGACTACTTTCCTCACAATCGTCAAGCTCGGCGGCCGCTCCATAACCGATAAATCCACGTACGAAACCTTGGATAAAACTGCGCTCGAGAAGTGTTCCATTCTGTTACAGAATGCGATTTCGAAGAAGACAAAGAAGAATGAAAACGAGAGAGTGATAGTCATTCACGGGGCGGGTTCGTTTGGCCACATGTCCGCGAAACGATGCGGGTTAGGCGACGAGGACAGGAAATTGAAGATGACCTCCTCGCTCTTCCTGGACGGGTGCGAAGAGACGCGCAGGAGCGTACAAAAGTTGAACGAGTTGGTGTGTGAAAGTTTAGAAGAAGAGAAAGAAAACAAAGTCAAAGTTGAATGCGTTCGGAGACATTTAGGCAACGACTGGCGGTTCAACGAGAAAGGAGAGGTGGATGTTCTCGGTTACGCTTCCGTGAAGGAGTATTGCGAAGCGCATTGTTTCTCTGCGTCTCCTACTTCGTCGTCGTCCTCAAAGTCGCTTTTGTTGTTACTCCACGGGGACGTCGTGGAGGACGCCACGCACGGGCGTTCGATTTTGAGCGGAGATAGAATCGCGCTTGAAATAGCAAAGGCGTACGCGTTGAATAAAACGAGAGACCAAAGGGTTGTCATCAGAGTCGTGTTCATCACCGGAGCGAGAGGCGTGTTTAGTCGCGACCCGGATGGTGTTGACGCTGACGCCGACCTGCCTTGTAGGATGCTACGGAAAATTGAAACGACAATCGACGGTGAGTGGACGTGCGTGAAGGATAACTTGAAAAGTGACATCGAAGATATCGCGTACGCCACGAACGACAGTTTACGGTACAACGCGTCTAGCAGTGAACACGAAAACAACGACAACAACAACAAGAGAAAAAAAGAAGAGCAAATATCTGCAACCGCTTGCTCGCACGACGTTACCGGCGGCATCTTAGGAAAGATTCAATCTTCAGTAACCATCGCAAATCTCTCTTCATCTCCGGGATACACGAGCGTCCAAGTGTATATCACCAGCGTGCACAACGAGAACGGCGACGAGGACGCGTTCGCCGCTCTGAGCGGCTCGGTCGATCTCGAAACGCTCGTCGATACGCGAACGGGGAAGCCGTTTCGCGGCACCGTGATCGTTCGCAAACAACAAGAGAAACGAGACTGAGTGGAAGAAGACACGAAGAACGACACAGAAGACATGAGATAGATTACGGCAGTAGTAGTAGTAGTAGTAGTAGTAGTAGTAGTAGTAATAGTACCAGTTAAAAGTAATACACTTGTGTAACAATATCAGAGCTCAAGAGAGAAATTGTCAAAAAGAAAAAATCAAGAAAAAAAACTGGGCTCACATCAGCGACTCAGCAAAGCGCGACAGACTTTTACGCACACCACATAAGAACAAGAGACAGAAAAGGAAGAAACGCGACCAAAAAACGCGCGAATACGACGTAGAATTATACAAATAGAGTTTATACGTATTCATTTCTTTCCTCGCGCGTAGCATTTAAACACATAGAAGATAGTCGCTCGTTGATTAGGAGTTCATTTAGCAAAAGAGAAGAACAGAGAGAAAAATGAGTTCCTCTGGGACGAGAAAGCGAGAGGAAATGCTGGATGCGGATGGCAACGCCATCGTAGACGGCGTTCTAACGCCCACTCCAGATTCGCCGGCGGATTCCGAGTGGCGCTCACGAGCTGGTCCTCTGGATGTGAACAGTGGTAACGGTGGGCCGTGGAAGCAAGAAGACTGTTCGGGTAGGTGGTTTCGCAGCGCGAATTCGATTTCTGTCCTCCTTTCTACGCGTAAATTTGGATGTGTCATCATCATCGTCTTTTCTTCTTGCTCTCTCCTTTGTTTGTTTGGGTTTTTTTTGGGAGGAAAAACGACTGAAAAACAATTCTTTCTTTACTCTCTGCGCTACTTTAAACACTCGAAAAACAGGACCACAACCGGCGGACATGTACGGCAAGTTCACGTGGAAAATCGAGAATTTCTCGGAGATTTCCAAACGCGAGCTTCGTTCCAAGTGCTTCGAAGTCGGCGGGTACAAGTGGTACATTCTCGTCTACCCGCAAGGCTGCGACGTGCACAATCATTTGTCGTTGTTCTTGTGCGTGGCAGATTACGATAAATTATTACCGGGATGGAGTCACTTCGCGCAGTTTACCATCGCGGTTGTGAATAAGGATCCGAAAAAGTCAAAGTATTCGGACACTTTGCACCGGTTTTGTAAGAAGGAACACGATTGGGGGTGGAAGAAGTTTATGGAACTCGGTAAAGTCTTAGACGGGTTTACCGTGGCGGATACTTTAGTCATTAAAGCGCAAGTCCAAGTTATCCACGAGAAGATTGCGAGACCGTTTAGATGCTTGGACCCGCAATACAGACGAGAGTTGGTTCGCGTGTATTTAACAAACGTCGAGGTGCGATTTATCGTTTTGATTTCTGAATATTCGTCTTTTTTTTTTCTTTTGCGGAGCGCGCGAACACACTTTCACACTTTTTACACGAACAAATTGGCAACGATAGTATCGCAGAGACTTAGTCAAAACAAAGAAACATCTTCTTTCGCAGTGAAGAGATCAATTCGATAAGAGCATTTCTCGTTCTGAGCAACTCGTGAATGACAAAACGAACACCCATAGAATTTGAGCGATGAAAAAATTTCTGCTTTGTTTCGGCGCCTGTATTTGCCTTTTGTATTTGTGTGTGTGTGTGTGTGTGTATGTGTGCGTGTGCGTGTGTGTTTGCGTGCACCCATACATACTTTTCTCCATAACTTGAATACTTACCGAGTTTATTCTCTATAAATTACACAGGGTATTTGCCGAAGATTTCTCGAAGAGAAGAGAGAAAAGCTTTACGCTTTACGCAAGGATCCGGAGAAGTGGGAAAATCTTCGCAATTTTTGGAACAATCGTACTTTAGCCGAAAAAACGCATCTCGCTTCCGAAAAAGCCGACGATCTCTTAAAAGGTATCGTGAAGAGATTCTTCAACGAGAAAGAAGTGACGTCAACACTCGTCATGGATGCGTTGTATTGCGGATGCAGAGCCTTGGATGCCGGCTCCACGTCTGTGGCGGACGCTGTCAAGGCCAGTGCGAATTCGTCGTACGGCTCTGCTGCTTTATCCATAGCCACAAACACTTGTGTGCTCACCGGTGATTTAGTGTGTGCGTTGGAACGCGCGGCGGATGGAACTGCTTTTGATGTCGATGATATAGACTTGGACGATTCTTCCGAAGGTCGTTCGTCGAAGCGCTCTAAACTCGGCGAGGATAGCAGTAAAGATGATTCCAAAAAAGATAACGATAGTAAAGACGCGACGAAGAAGAAAGCTGGGTTCTCTGCGGCCGATGCTGTCGAAAGAGACGAACATCGCCTCGCTGAACTCGGCCGTAGAACGATTGAGATGTACGTCTTGTCCCGCGTTTTTAACGAACGCGTCGAAGTCGCCTTTCGCGAAGCCGAAGCTCTGATGCGTCAAGAAGCGTTGATTGCCGAAGAAGAGGAAGCTGAACGCTTAGCCGCGGAAGAAAACGAAAAGAAACACTCGAAGAAGCAGAAACAAAAAGAGAGGCAACGATTGAAGAAGTTGGCCGAAGATGAAGAACGAGCGCGATTGGAAAAGGAAGAAGCCGAGAAGAAAGCCGCCATAGAGGCCGAGAAGGAAGCCGAACGCGAAAAGCAGAGAGCGATCAAACGCGCCCAAGATGAGGAGCTTCGCAAGAAACAGGAAGAAGAGCAGCGCATCAAGGATGAAAAGGAGCGCGAGGCGAGAGAGAAGCGCGAAGCTATTCAGAGGCAAAAGGATGAAGAGAAAGCGAAGAAGAAAGCGGAAAAGGAGAAAGCCGAGGCGGAAAAACGCAAAGCGCGCGAAGAAGTGGAAGCGAAGGAAAGAAAAGAGAACAAAGATACCACAAGTAAGAGTGATTCGCCGGCGAGTAAAGCTGGTAAAGGTGCCGATAAGTCGATTCCGACGCCAAACTCTGCCGGCGGCTCTCCGGGAGGATCCTCCTCTGAACCGCCGCTCGTTCGCGAACTTCGTGGTCGAATCTCTGCGCTTGAATCTGCTTTGGCAGAAAAAGCCGCTGAAGTCGTTCGACTTCGACGAGATCTCAGCCAATATCAGCAAGGAAGTCCACCGGCATCTTCAGGGAAAGGGAGCGATTCCAAGGCAGCTTCCATACCGAGAGTTGGCTCTGGATCCATCTCCGGGGAGAAGCCGACAGCCGCCGCAGTCGCTGCCGGTGCACCAGCCGTTTCTGCCGCCACGGTCGCCGGATCCGGTGGTCCTGGCGCGCCACCGTTACCTCCGGGACCGCCTCCGCCACCTGGCACACCGGCAATTGCCGTTGCCGCCGGAGGATCAGCCTCTGAAGGTGACCGAAGCGTCCCGATGCCGCCGTCCGGACCGCCGCCGCCGCCAAGAGGCCCCCCGCCTCCAACTTCGCTCGTCAAAGGCGTTGCGCAAATGTCCGTCTCTGAGAACGGTGCTGCACCGGCTCCACCCGCGCCTGGATCGTTTGCGCAAGCTGCAAATGCGGGCGGCGCGGCGCCTCCATCGGGCGCCAACGGCGCGAGGCCGGCGGCTTGGATGCAACAGCAACAAGGACAACCGCCCGTACCTCCCGTCCCTGGACAGCAAGAAGATAACTTCCCGCACTTTGGCATGATTGAAAACTTGTTGGGCGATCTCGGAGATGATTTTGACTAACCCCGCTTCTTCATTCCATCTCGTGATTTGAAAATGGATCGGTGGTGCACAATCTAACGACTCATTCACCAAAAGTCGCGCTTCTTACGTAGCCTCGCGTCGTCCCGCGAGTTCTTTCTTCTCAAAGGACCAAAAGAGGGTAGACATAAACAACACAATTTAGTCTCTAGTACTACTAATATTAATATCAGCGTCTAGCAGAAAATATTCATTTCACCATCACCACTACCACCACCATCACTTTATCGTTCTACTTTGAGGTTCTTTTTAGAAAAGCTGCCCTTTTGCTTCATAAACTTTTCCCATACGAATCAAACATAATAATGTCCTTCTCCTCCTCCTCCTCCTTGCAAAGACTCGTCTGCGGCGACGAGGCACGTGCCATTTGTTCCGTCCCAAACGATAGCGCTAACAACGAGTCTCTCTTTGCCGTCGCGTGCAGTACTACTACTCCTGCTTCTACGACGAAGAGTGAAGTGAAAATCTTTTGCGTCGACGCGCAGACGCATCGCTTGAAAGAGAAACGAGAACTCGCTTTTGTGAGTATGGACGATAAGATTGTGGACGTGGATTGTTTTCGGTGTCGAGACGATTCTGTCGTGGATAGTGGTGGTGGTGTGTTATTGATCGCCGCGTGTACCGCAGAAGGGAACGTTTCCGTCTTTCGCAGACGAGAAGGAGACTCAAAAGAGGGAGACGAAGAAGAGAAAAATGTCATCGAGAACAAAGTAAGCGAAAATGAAGGAGAACAGCGAGAAGAAGGAGGAGGACGACGGCAGTTGCGTACACAGTGGTACTCGTCGTGTAAATTTGATCCAAACGGCGACGGGCGCGTCGTCGCGATGGTGACGAGCGGAGGAGCGTCTGCGAGTTTTTACGACCACGAGAACGCGAAACGGGTTGGTGCGTTTACTACTACAGGAGGCGATGACGATGGTGTCGTTGGCGGCAATAGTGAGAAGATGAAAAAGAAGACGACGAGCAGCAAAGGCGACTGGTCGAAAGCGAATCGAAACCAGTTTGCGTTTACGAGAGACGGCGATGTTTTCGTGGTCGATTCGAGATCGAGTAACGATACCGCGAAACCTATATTTTCTCAAGCGAGCGCGTTTCGAGACGTCGCGTTTTCCGCGAGCGAGGACGGGCGGTACATCGTCACCGCCTCGGAGGATTGGTTGGTGAAGACGTGGGATTTGAGGAAAAACGGCGGAGCACCGGCGAAGTGCTTCGCCGGTCACGAAGGCGCGGTCACGAAGGCGAGATTTAATCCCGTGTACGAATCCATAGTTATGTCGAGTTCGTTAGACGGTACGGTGAAATTGTGGAGAGATTCCGACCTCGGACGTTTACCCGACGACGACGACAGCGAAAGGAGGAGGAATAAGAAAGTGAACATCGACGAGAATAGCGGCGGCGGTATTAATAACAATAGCGAAGGGGTGAGCGTAGAACTGAAAGCGTATGGGAACTTACAAACCACCACGGTGGGGTCGTTCTCGCCAGTCGTCGACGCGTGTTGGAGCTGCAACGATCCGTGGATTATGGCCGCGATAACTTTGGACGGAACCGTAGCCTTGGACGTCGTTCCGAGAAGCGAGAAGTATCGCATTTTATTGTAATTTTATTCTTTTCTTACCTAGTAGAGCTGCTTTATTAAATTCTATATATTTTTACTAAACTAATCGCGCGACGTCGCTGCTCTTCGCTTTGAACTGAATCCCTCTCTTGAAAGATTCGATGGTGACTTCCCCGGTATTCCCATCCACGCCTAGAACTTTACCTTCCTCGCCGACGAAATCATGGTTGCGCACGACCGCGCATTTCCCGCCGACGCCCGGGCAAACCGGCTCGAACTCGTCTTCGTCGACGTTCTCGACGACGGAACCAGACTCCTTTAATTTCACATCCGCTTCGCGGTCCTCCACGTTGACTCTGACCACCGTACCTTTTTCCCCGGTTTCGGTTTTCCTGCAAACAATGTTCTCGCGTAGCATCCACTTTAATTTTTTCCGTTTCTTGAAGGCTGCTTTTCCCTCTTCTTTGCCGCCAGTCTTCATCTTCTTGTTGCTAAACATTCCCCCTGCGTTCGAAAAGTCGACGATGTCTTTCCTCTTCTTCTCGCTATTCTCGAGCGCGTTGTTCAATCCTCCCGAAACGACGTGTAAATTAATCTTCTCTCTTTCCCCATCGTCTAAATCAATCGCGTCCGCTTTCCTCTCTTCCTTCTTCTCCTCTCCGCCTTTCTTATTTTGCTTCGCGATCTGCCTCGCCAATACGTTCGCCATCCGCGTCTCCTCGTCCTCCTCTTTTCGCCTCTTCTCCATCTCCATCCGATCTCTCAACTGCTCTTCCTTATCTCTCGGTTTATACGTGATGAACCACCCTTTCGCAGTCTCTTCGATGTCGCATAATTTCTCCCTCCCTAAATATTTCACGACCTCCGTCAGCGTCGTCCACTTGGTCGAGTTCATGTGCACGTGCGTCTTGTTCCCGATGTATTCGTTATACGCCACCGTGGCTTTAATCCTCGTGTTTCTGTGCGACACCGCCATCATGTCCAAAAAATTCGCTAAAAACTGTTCCGAGTACCCTTTTATGAACCTGCCGGAGTTTTCCCCGAACACGGCGACTTGACGTAAGTGCGCTTCCGAGGAGCAGTGTTGCTTAAATCCGTTCTGGTCTCTGCATTGTTTCTCGCACAATTGGCAGTAGAATTTCAGTTTTTGTAAACCTTTCATCTTTTGCCGGTTGGCGACGGCTTTCGGGGAGAGGAAATCTCCTTTGTTACTTTTCGCCATTAGTATTACTGTCTCGGATTTGCTTCTTCTCTTTTCTGTTCGTTTTTCTTGGTGGTTTTTCTTTGTCTTTGTCTTCTTTGTCTGCGTTCATTTATGATGATGTACTACTAATGGGGGAGTTGGTGTTCGTTTTGTTCCCAAACGTCTTTTCCGATGAAGAGAAAAAAAAATCTTCAAATTCACATGTGACATGAAGAACAAAAGAGAAGAGAAAAAAGAAGAAGAGAAAGAATCGTTTTACGACGCGCTCGGGGTGAAGAATACCAGAGATCTCTCCGAGAAGACTCTGGAACGCGCGTATAAGAAATGCGCGTTGAAATACCATCCAGATCGTCCGAATGGAAACGCCGAGAAATTTTTGAGATGTACGAAAGCGTTCGAGACTTTGAAAGATACAAATTTAAAAGCTATTTACGATAAGTACGGCGAGGAAGGGTTAGAGCCTGGGTTTGTGCCGCCCCAGCAGCAGCAATTTCAGCAGCAGCAGCCTTTTGGTGGGTTTCAGCAGCAGAGGGAATGGGCGGACCAACAGAGACAACAAAGGCAAGAGCGATACGCGAGGAGAAAATTTGGTTTCGATACAACTGGTGGAACAGGAGCGAGAACGACGAGTTTCGGGATGGACGAAGCCATGCGAATGTTTAAGGAGCACTTTGGTGATATGGATTTCGGGAGTGAATTTGGTGGTGGTGATGTAGGAGGTGGTACCAATAAGCGGGGGCGAAGAGACGCGAATGGCGCGCCAATGCCTCCGGACGCGAGCGAAGGAGATCGAGTGTTTGAGTTTGAGTGCACGTTGGAGGAATTGTATCACGGGTGCTCGAAACAGCTTCGAATACCACCAACAAAAGGTTTGCAAGAAGAGATAGTGGACTTGAACATCAAGCCTGGATGGAAATCTGGAACAAAACTCACGTATTTTGGTCGCGGTGCGCCGGCGAGAGACGGCAGGAGAGGGAATTTAGTTTTGATTTGCAAACAAGTTCCACATCCCATTTTTAGGCGCGCGGATAAAGGAAACGATTTGGAATTCGACGTGCGTTTGCCTGTTTCCCGAGCGCTGTGCGGTTTTCGAGCGACCGTGAAAGGACTGAACGGTAAATCTTTCGAGTTTGATACGAGGGAAGTATCGACTCCGGGAAAAACATACGTGGTGAAAGGAAAAGGCATGCCGGATCAACACGATGCTAAGATCATCGGCGATTGCGTCATTCGAATCACGGAAGTAATCTTTCCAAAGAGTCTTGCCGACAATCAACGAGTTGGATTGAAACAAGCATTTAACGGCATCGATATTGAAGGAGTTTAAGCGAGTGAGAATTTTTTTTGGTTTATTTACCGCCGTCGTCGCTGCTGCTGTCTTTTGATTGCTCTACGATATTAAAAACGCAATGATGTGATTTCTAAATCACGCGAATTGAATACTCTTTCTCTCTCTTTTATTGCTTTGAGGAGCGATTCTTTTAAACTACGCGAGACATCGCCAATGAAAGCGCTCGCAACTTCCCCAAGAAATTTTCGGCGTTTTCATACGCGCCTACCTTTAAGTCCTCCGCATCTTCGAGAACTAAATCAAACGAATCTTCAATTCCTCGCAAAGTCGCGGTGATTTCTTTTCTCACTTTCTGCAGTTCTCGTCGCTCTGTCATTTTTGTCTCCTTTCCCTCCTCGACCTCGTCCGGTGCTTCGCACGGCGCGTAACCGTTGCTCTCTTCTTTCGTCTCATCTTCCTCCTCCTCCTCCAAAGTTTCTTTCGTTCCTACTATCCTGTTCCATCTAGCCTTGTCGCTCTCCGCCTTCTTAAAGTACGGCATTTTTTCAGTCTCCCTCATACTTCTCCAGATTTTGCCGAGCTCTTTGTCAATTTGTATCGCAGACTTACCTGGCATACAAGTAGCCACACGAGATTGATTTTGGATCACGAAGTGATTATACGCGCTGAGACAGTGGAGTGGTTTCTCTTTTTTTGCACCAGCGGCGCCATATTCCTGTTTCATCGTCGGCTTTGTCGAACCGCTCAGCAATTTAGGCATCGTCGTCGCGTCGTTTCCGTCCTTTTGATGATGACCTTTCTTCTCATTGTTGTTGTTGATGCTATTATTACTACCATTATCTTTTTTATCCTGCGATTTGCTAAATAAGTTTGCAATTAACGATCCCCCCAAAGCTTTCACTTGCTTCTTTTCTCTCTTCTCTCGTTCTGCTTTCAACTTCTTCGCGGCTTCTCTCTCCTTCTTTTGCTCTTTGGCTAATATTTTCTTACTCTCCATGATCTCGTTTCCATTTCTTCTACCATTATTTGGTTTCATCGCTGACTCGGTAATAGGATCCGACTCCTCGATGCCTAATCCTTCCATTGTTAAATTATCCAGCGAAGCCTCGGACGGGAACTCGTTCTTCTTCAGCGGCGTAAACGCCGTGTTCAACCCTTCTAACTCCGCTAAACTCTTCGCTTCAAATTCTGCGGGTAAATGCTTCGGAAGGCCACCTAAAAGCTGCTCTATCACCGACCCCCCTGATTGTTTTCTTAACTCCGCCGCTCTCTTCTTCCCGTACGCCAACTCAAAAGTCTGACGAAACAAAGCGTTTGACAATTCGCGCGGCACAATCGAATCCCCTCTGAGCATCTCCTCGAATTCGTCATCCATCTCTCTCATCTTCATCTTCTTCTCTTGCTCTTTTGGAATCCGAAACCCGTTCCGCTCTTCCTCCACCGCTATTATTCTCAACATCGAGAATCTGTCGTCTATTTTCGACACCTCTCTCAAGGCGTTTTGTTCGACGAGTTGCTTGACGTAAAAGTTCACCAACTCGTCGCCTCCAACATCCGCGATAAAGTCCATCTCTTCGTTCTCTCTGCTCACCAGAGATGAAGAAGAAAATTGCGTATTCCTCGCGCTGAGTGGAATTTTGTTCGTGCACTTCCCGTGGCCTTCGAGAAGCATCGACCCGGAGGAGTGTTTCTTTATCGAATAGTGGTTCACGCTCTTCTCGTCGGAGAAGGATTTCAAGCGGTACATAGGTAAGGTGTTGGTTTTAGTACCATTTTCCCCGCTCGGGGTTGAACTCGTCGTCGTCGAACCCGGCGCTGCTTTGGTCGCAGCAGAAGCACGTTTTTTAGGCATCGTTTGTTTCTGAAGAAAAGCCTCGAGATACGAAAAGAATATTCAAATTTTAACCAAAACAATACCAAAATACACACGCGGTCTGAAGAGTATTAGTAAACAAATGGTGGTGGTGACTCTCTTCTTTTTCATTCAAAACAACAGTATATGTGATGTGCTAACGTTTTTTACTTTTTCGGCTTCTTCTTTGCCGGTTTCTTCTTCTTCTTCGCGGGCGCTTTCTTGCGTTTCGCGCCGCCTCTCCCAGCGGCGGCTTTCGTCGCTTTCGTCTCTCTTTGTTTTTGTTCTTGTTCCTCGAACCCCTCGTCCCCGGGTTCGAGAGGTATGTAGTTATCGTTGATGGTACCAACACACGCGACGTTTTCCGCGGACGGGTCTTCTCGTAATTGGACGTACTCGTCGAAGAAAGTTTCAATTTTCGCGTCTTCCGCGCCGACGTTGACGATGGCAACCGTGGAGGATAACAAGTGCGTTCGCGCTAAGTACATGACGCCTTTTAAATCGACTTTGACCGAGGCGTGCGGTTGTTGTTTCGACGTGGACGCTTTACTTCCTCCACCTCCAGTTGGTTGCGCTTCGCGCTCGACTAACAATCGTCCAACCACGCCGACGTCACCGGACAAATCTACGGCTTCCCCGGAGCCTTTACACTCGAACAAAATCGTCGAGTTGGCGGTTTTCTGCAACGCGCCGTGGTTAATCAGCAGAGGCATTTTTGATTTCGGCACGGACGCGCCGATAAATGCCGCCGGAATCTTTCTCTTATTTGTTGCTTTATTATCTGCGTTCTCTTTGTTCTTCTCCTTCGCATCGTCTGCATCCATTTTATCGTCTTCTTCTTCGTCGTCGTCAATCATCAACACTTCCTTCTGTTTCTTCTCCGAAAGCCTCACCGCTAACGGTTTCGCGTCCTCGTCGTCTCCATCTGACCCCCACCCGGAACTGCTGCTGTTGCTTTTCTTCTCCTCGTCGTCCTCTGAATCGTCGTCTTTGATGTTGATTGTTTTATTATTATTGCTCTTCTTCGGCGTGGTGTTGTCTGTCTTTTTCTTCTCGTCGTTCGAATCTTCCTTTGTGGGAGGTTGATACTCTTTCATCCAATCCGGTTCCTCGTCCGAATCCGATTTGATTTCAATCGTCTTTGTTTCTTCGATTTTGTTCTTCTCTGGGTCTCTTTCTTTTTCTTTATTATCGTCGTCTTCATTCCTCCCACCACCACCACCAATTTCATCGCGCGTGGTGGTGGTTAAATCAACATCATCATCCTCATCCTCATCGTCGTTCTCTTTGGTTTTAAGTGTTGTTGTTGTTTTCTTCTTCTCGGTCGTCGTGTTTTCAATCACCGAATCGATTTTCTTCAGAGGCGAGACAATATCTGGAACTTTATCGTCGTCGTCCGAAGAATCGTCGTCGTCTAACACGTAACTCTTACCCATAATGATATATATATGTGCGCGTGTATATGTTTATGCGTATATACTATCAGTAAAGAAAGCTACTAAACGCGCGTTGTTTTTGTGAGAAATTTCAAAAATATTTGGGGGCAGTTTTGGAGTTTTTTTTTCTCATTGTTTTCTCTGTTAGTGATACGTTGTTTGTATGCCTGCGACGGAGCAGACGACGACGGGAGCAGCAGCAGCAGCGGGAGCGACGTCGACATCTTCGAACTCTGAAGAAGTCATCTTAGCGTTGCAAAGAGAGAGGAAGAACCAGTATCTGTCGTTCAAGAAGTTTGGGGAATTCAAAAACATGAGTTCTATTAAAAGTAAAGGGAAACTCACCGCCCTTGGGTACATCTATGTTTGCATTTCTGCGATTGTTTTTCTCCTGTATTGGTTCGTGGACGCCGTGGATGGGAGGTACGCGAGTGTGCTCTTATTGGCGAGCTGTTTCGTGGTGAGAGTGCACCCGGCGTTTAGTAGCGCGACTGGTAAATTGAGGTGATGAGAGATGTGGGAGGACACGCTTTTTGGAACCTCAAAGCGTCTTGGATGTAGTAGTATTAGTAGTATTAGTAGTAATGTAGTAAAACAGAGTTTAACAACAACAACAACAATAGGATTCGAGCGCGCCTCCGCGTGGGTGTGTTTGTGTGTATTTTAGTACTGTGCTTTCTTGCTAGTATTTTGTCGCATACAATAGTATTAAATATATTTACTTCAATATGCGATACAAGTACATGCCAATCCCGAGCAAGACGCAAATCAACGTCGCGTCCACGCAAAAATGCCTCGACGATCGCGCCTTCTCTACGGTTTCTTTCAACCTCATGTTGGCCGTTTTCATCTCGGCTTGCGCACCGTCCATTTTAAAATCTATGTTTTCAATCGCCGGTTGTTGCCTGGCCATCTCTTCGTCTATGTCCGCGCCGAGACGTTTCAAGGTTTGCAAACCTCGGCTGATTTCGTCCAAGTCGGTGTCTTGCGTTTTCTTTCTGTCTTCGAATTCTTGACGAAACTGACGACTCTCTTCCGTGTGTTCCATGCCCTCGAATCTGTTGTTGTTGTTGTTGTTGTTTAAATGTTGTTCGCGAAGTGTTTCCGGTTGTTCAAACGGGTTCGTGTAGGTCCCCATTTCGATATCTCTCGACAACGATCTGTGATGATGCGGGACTTTCTTCGACGGCGTTCGAGGAATCATTCTCGACACCCCGTCCGGAACGTCCTCTATTCTCTGCTCGAACTGGTCAATCAGCGTTTCTCTCCCGTCTCTTTCGTACATCGATTCGTCTTCGATATCGCCCCCGTCGCTCGTCGCCCGTTTCTTCTTCTTGGCGTTATTATTACTACTACTACTTTTATTCGCTAATTTTCTCAGTTTCGGAATTTCTCCTCGTAAACTGTTCTTCCCTCGTCTCACTTCCGCGTGCATCGCCGCAATCGCCGCTCGGTTCGTTTCTACTTTCGCTCGTTCCGAGATGTCCGCGATGTCGTCCAGTCGTTCTTCGAGTTTACCCAGGAATTGTTCGAACGAACTATCGTGATGATGAGTAGTATTGCTCTCGTCATCATCTTCGTTACCATTATTACCACCGCTACTGCTAAACTTCCCCACATTCACGTTCTTATTCGTTTTTCGTTGTTGTTGTTGTCGTTTCATTCGTTCATCCGACGCAGTTCCATCATCGTTTTGGGGGAGATGATTTTGGTATTTTTTAAGCAAATGTTCCGTCCTGGAGAGTAAATCGTGCGCGTTGTTGTTACCACTACTCCCACCGAGGATGCCCATTATTATTATTATTATTATTATTATTATTACGCTCGCGTTACGTCGCGCGTATCTTTTACTTCTGTTTTGCGGGAGAAAAAGCGCGGCGCGCGCAAAAAACACCAACCAATAGTCAAAACTTCTTCAAACGGTTGTTGGGTTTGTACCGTTTGTGTTGTTCGTTGTGATGAAGAGGCAACTTTTTTTGAATCTCTGGCGCATTTTTTACTAAAAGTAAAAAACCCTAAATTGATGTTTGATGTTTTGTGATTCCAGACTCGAAGTTAAGTTGAGAAGACCGCATTGTGCTCTTTTTTCATCAGAGAGCACACACGTACACACACACACAAAGAGACGACGTAAACGACGACGCTTAAAACAACGACAACAACAACAATTTAACAACAACAACAATGTTTGCCGCCGCGAGTTCGTTAACGACGACGACGATATCGTCGTCGAGTTTAGGAGGATATCGGGGAAAAGAAGTTGTGCAAAAATCCCGATCCTCGATGAGAAGTACTGCTAGGAGAAACAATGTAAACGTCGTCGTCCGAGCTGAAGCGCAAAAGACCATCGACATGAACGAGGTGAGTTTTACTCTAAATATTGATTCTTTTGTTTTTGTCTCGCTTTTGTCTATATGTTGTTTTCCCTTTTGGGATGGAAACAATGGTTCATTTTTCTTCTTTGTCTTCTTCTGTGGATCCATCGTCCATCGTCGGCGGATGGGACGAAAGATATCGTCGTCAAAATGGATAAAATATCGGACATTCGAAGAGATTACTTTTTATAGACACACGCGTCGTGTTTTGCTGACAAAATCGCAACTTCTCTCTCTCTTTCTGTAGTCTCGCACGTATTACTTTTGCATCGCGAACGCGGATTTTATGCTCAACGACGAAAACAACGAACACTTCCCGGAAATCTTGAGAGAACGAAGACGATTTTACCGAGAGACTGAGAAATTGCAAGACTTTTGGATCGTCCCGAACCCAACATTTTTGGACGCCATGCCGGAAATAAAGAAAAAAATTCGGCAACCGTGCGTGGCGGTGATGACCACGGACGAGGTGTGGAACACATTTATTAAGTTAAGAATGGACCGAGTGTATAAAGGTTCCGTGGAAGGGACTGGAGCGGAGTTGTTGAAATCGAACGAGTTAATCGCCGCGGACGCGTTTCCGCCGGTGGACCCGGCCAAGTGGACGGCGCCGTATAACAAATACTCGCCCGGGTGGTGGGAAGTGTTTTACCCCGGGGCGGATTGGACGCAAGGGTACCAAGCGACGGTGAATCCGTTGGCAGAAGAGGGGGTTGAGCGCACTGGGGCGTAATTTTTTAGTAGAAAGACAGACAGACAGACAGAGACAAACAACAACAACGACAACATATAGAGTGCGCGCACACAAAAGCCATCGGAGAAGAACGACGGAAGAAGAAGAACATCATCACAAATTTTTTATATTAGAAGAAATATCTTTATTATTATTAAAGAATGGATATAGAGTATCAAAGGTCCTCTTTCTTCTTCTTTCCCTTCTTTCCTTTCTTTTTCTTCTTCTTTCCGCTACTCTTTTGTTGTTGTTGTTTCTTTTCCTCCTCCTCTTTGACGCGCGCGGCTTCCGCTAATTCCTCTTCTTCCTTCTTTCTCTCTAACTCCGCAATCTCCGCTCTCGTCAAACCTAACGTAGCATCTTCGGTTTCTTCACCCATGATATCGTTCAAATCGAACTCTTCCTCGATCGGTTCCTCGGGTTCGTAATCGTTTTCGTCTTCGCTCTCGCCGCCGTCGATTATTTTCGGCACGTCTTGAATCATAAACGTTCTCGTTTTACCATTCAAGACTAACTCGCAGTGCCTAGCGAGCTCGCGAGGGTCAAAGGAACCACTCATGGTTGCGTACCTTCCTTTTCTGGGTTGTAAAACCGTCACGGTTGGTGAATTGTGCGGTAAAACGTCGAAGGCTTTTGCAAACGTTTTCTGGACAATCGGATCGACGACGATCCACGTGAACGGTCGTCCGCTCGTAAGTTTTGCCGCTTCAAACGCTCTTTCCATGCGATCTTCAAACATAGACTGCGAAGAAGAACTCGTCCCTGGAATAAACGCGATGGCGCACAAACCGCCTTTGGATTCGCACTCGTCCTCGAATTCCTTTTGCGTCGTGACGTGCGGCGGCGGCGTCACTTTTCCTGGAGACTTCGCCTCGTCTTTCCGCTTGATTTGATTTTTGGCTTCCAGCAACCATTGGCGAAGATAAATGTAATTCATCGGTCCAGGAAACGGCGCAGAGTTCATTTGGACGTTTCCAGACGCCTCTTGTTGCGGCGTGACCGCGGGATTAACGAACAATAATTGCACCGCGGGTAACTTTGGAATGTTGAACTTTTGCAAGTTCGGGTCGTTTTTATCATCGGCTTGGAAAAAACCGAAATGGAAATCGTCCTTGAAGTTTGCCGCTAATGTTTTATACATTCCGGGCGTCTCGTCCTTTTGAGAGAACAAAACGCACTTCGGTGTGAACGGATCCGTGGCTAAATACTGGTCCAAGTTGTCCTGGGTGATTCTTAAAACAACATCCGCCGTGTTTTCGTACATCCACGCTTTCAAATTCCCGTCGTTCACCGGATGGTCCTCGGAAACTTCAAACGGGTACGATTCTTCGTCCTCTTTGTTCTCACCGAACGGGTAATACATCAACGAGAAGCACTCGTCTTTGTTTGGAAACTTACTCAACGTTTGCGTTTCGGCAAGTTTTATCGCTTTCAAGATATCCTCGCCGTCTCGGTTCACGACGTATTCGTAAAGCTCCGCTTGGAATTGAAGCTTTGCAAACGCGTCGATGGCTTCGTTCACTTTAAGGCCACACTCGTCCGTTCGCTTGGTAAACATAACTACCACCGCTTCTTTCTTTTCTATCACGTCTTGTTCGAAATTTTTCGGTTTCTTTTCAATAAACAACGAAAAATCATCGTTGTTTTCCTCTTCTTCTTCTCCTTTTTTCTTCTCGTCTCCGCTTTTATCCTCGCCGTCGTCTTTCTTTTTACGAAGTACCTCCACTTCCAACTCTCCAACTTCTGGGCCTAAGTGCTTCTCCGCGAACGCAAACACCTCGTCTTTACTCATGCTCTCGCCGTCGAACAAGGTCGGTTTCTTCGTCAAATCTGCGTCTTTATACAACACCAACTTCACCGCGTCCTCTTCGTCTTCGTGCGCTTCCAACCCGGGAAGCACCGGCGTTGGTAACAAATCGTCCGTGGAAGAGTCGTACGTCAACTCAACCACGCGAATTCTGTTCTTATGGTTCCATGCCAACGATTTCAACATGAACGGCGTCTCGCTTTTGTCCGTCACGTACACCAGCGTCGGCATCTCGTCCGAAACGACGTTCTTTAACTCGTCCACGGAATCAATTCTCGCGACTTCATCGTCCGGTAAGTTCTTCACCGCAAACTCTCTCAACGCTCTCGCGGTCAACGCATCCCCTCGATACTCGTTGGACAATTTCTGCGCGATTTTCCTGTACGGGTTCCACGTCTTTTTCCCTCCGAAACCGACGATGGCCGGCACTCGCGATATTTGCATCGACCGTCCTAAATCTTCGTTCCCGGCGATATCAATCGCGCCAAACTTAATGTTCACCGACTCTAACGATAACGCGGCTCTACTGAACGCCGGTGCCATACCCTTGCACGGTTGGCACCCGGGGGCGATGAATTGCACCACCCACACGTCTCTCGTCTCCAAAACTTTCTCCTTGAACTCTTCCGAGGACTGGAAACCAAACACGCCTGAGTTGTTTGGGTCGTACAAAGTTCTCACTTCCGTGTGAAACACGTTGTTCTCTTTAGCAGATGATTCTTCTTCTTCTTCTTCTTCGTCGTAGTCATCGTCATCATCATCATCATCCGTTTTGGCGGCTGAAGCGAACATAAAACCCCCGGTTGTTGTTCCTTGGCTTTGTTTTCGTTTCATCAGAAACGCCGATTCATTTTCATAATTCGGCGGCATCATCATCATCATCATCATCATCATCATCGCGAAAACGAGGAGAACAAACGACAACCGCAGCGAAAAACGACGAGAATTATTCATCGCCATCATCGTGCTCTTCTTCTTTTTCTTTTTCTTTTTCTTTGTTGTTTTTCTTGCTGCTGCTGCTGTTCTCATCATCCTCCTGTAATGTTATAAGTTTGTTACACTAAAAATGAGGAACGATGATGAGTTCGAGAGCAAACACAGTTGTTTTTTTTCTCAGTCAAAAGCGCGTCTGTCTCGGCGAATGAAAATCTCTTGTTTTTTTTCCTTGTTTTTTTGCAATTTTTTCGATCAATCGATCTCCCCTTTTGGTGAAGAAAATCTCTCTTCTTTTTTTTTGTAGAGAGTTCTGTGGAGCCAGCCTTCTTTTGGAGCTTTCAACTACGAATCCTTCATAAACACACACGTACAAAAAATAATTTAATAATAACAAACATGTCTGCTGCTTTGACTTCATCCACGTTCGTTGGCGCGAAAGTTTCCGTCGCGAAAACTACCACCGCGTCCAAGAGAGTCGCGTTCTCCGTTCAAGCGAACGCGAGCGGACCGAAGAAGGTACGAATTCCGATTTCGTTTTTTTTTTTGTGCGCTTAAAAAATCATCATCGTCGCTCGTTTCAGGCGGGTGGTGGTGCGTCCAAATTTTGCATTTCGTCCAACGAGAAAGTGAGATTGCGCACGATTTTTCTCCGAAACGTCGATGAAGCGGTCGTGTGCGAGTTTTGGAAACGATCGATGCGCGTGTATTCCGATGCGAAAGTTCACTTCGAACGCAATTACGCGCTTTTTTGAGCGTTTCAACCTTCGCGCGTCGCCGTTCCACGACGCGCGACCGATTTCGAATTTTATTTTATTTTCTTCGTGTGTTTATTTGATACGCTCCGCTTCGTCCGTCGTCTTATCGAGGAGGATCGATTTTACTCGAAGAAGCCGTCCAAAAGACAACGAAATCTGTTTTGCCTCTTTCTTGAGGGAAAAAACGAAAAATAAAATATCGCTTTGTTGTTGTGTGTCTGCTTTGAGCAACAACATTAACAACAACAATAACTGACAAAATCGATGATATCTTCTCCTCTTTACATCACAACAGGGTACCAAATCCAAGGGTGGCCAAGCCGGTGTCGGCTACAAGGGTTCCACCGAAGCCGGTTCCGCCCCGAAGAGACGCGACGGTAAGGCTGGCTACGTCTACTCCTTGGGCGTCCGCAACGGCAAGGCGAACGTCGACGAATACTCCCCGATCTACTTACCGGAAGAATTCAAGACGGACGGCGACAAGTACGAAGGTAACTTGCTGTACTGGGCGGCTACGCTCGCCGGTATCATCGGTTCCGGTGCGCTCGCCATCTACTTGACTTCCGCCTTGTAAAAAGTTTGAAAGAGAGAAAGGAAGGAGAGGAGAAAATTTTTGTAGAACAAAGTGTTTTAGCAAACAGGAATAAAAGAGAGAGAGAAGGAGAAGAGAGAGAAGAAAGGAGAGGAGAGAGAGTGGAGGACGAGAGAAAGAGAGAGTCATCATTTGGCGTTCAACACACGCGCTTGATATTTTTGTCTTAGTTTTAGTTGATTTTGTAAAGAAGAAGAAACGAGACGATATTATTGTGTTGATTATATCACGCAACAACCAATAACAACGGGTAAAAAAGAAAGACACATTCATTCGCCGTCGTCGTTTTTGAAACAATTTTGTTCGTTGCGTTTGTTTTTTATTGACAATAAAAAACTAGTATATGCTTCTTTCTCGTCCTACAAAATCGTCTTCGCGTCGTGTGTTGTATTGATGTTGATCTTCTCGTTGTTGTTGTTTTTCGTTTTGTTTTGCTCTACTAAATGTTGTTGTTGTTGTTATATATATATAAAAATACTCTGTTTTATTGTTTTATTGTTGCTGTTGTTCATCGAAGATCACGCTTGCTCTCCGCTGCTCCCGTTTCCAAGAGTTTCTTTAATCTGCGCGGCGTGTTTTTCCATACCACTCACCATGCCTTCTCCTCCAAACTCCTTCATCGCTTCTCTCTGTTCTTCGATGTTGATCGTTTGTTTTGTCTCCGCTTGTAACTCCGCTCTAGCCGCCGCCCTCGCTTTCTCTCGTTCCTCTTCCTCGGCTCGGATCTTCGCTTCTTCTTCGTCCTTTTGCTTTTGGATCTTTTCTTGCTCTTCCTTCTCCTTTTGCGCTTGCTCGTTTTTCACCTTTTGTTCGGCTTCGGCGATTTCTTTTTCGCGCTTCTCAATCTCTGCGTTTCGATTCGCTTCAATGTCTTTCTTTTGCGTCGCCGCGGCTTCAAAATCGGACCACAAATCATCTGGAACGGCATCGACGGCTTCCGTGGGCGCGCTCGCGTCCGCCGCAGGTGCACCCGCGGCGGCGCCCGTGTTTGCTGTGTCGTCCTTCTTGTTGAGATCGGACCAACCTTCTGGATTTTGCACCGCCGCGACGGGTTGCTTTTGGTCGCGTTTGATGCCCAACTCATCCACGGCGGGTTGTAAGAGCTGATTCGTCGACTGTTCGACTCGAGAGACTGGTCGGACGTTGGAAGTCCCATCGTCGTTCCCGCCACTGCCGGCGGCTTTGTTGCCCTTCTCGGGATTCGAGTCGCCGCCTTCCGAAGACGAAGAATCGGAATCGGAATCGGAATCGGAATCGGATGAGTCCGAGTTTGCGGGTTTCTCACCAGAAGCACCCGCTACAGTCGCCAAATCAGTGTTCGACGCTTTCCTCCTCGGATTATTCTTCAAGTTCGCTTCGCACGCTTCGAGTTCACGCATGGCTGCCGCTTCTCGCGCCTTGGCTTCCTTCACCAAATCCATAGCCGACGCCGACTTTTTGCTCTTCTTCGGTCTCAACTGCGAATCGCAGTACCTTTGAAGTCTCCAAAGCGTTTTCGAATCGAGTTCTTCGATGTTGATTTCAATCTCGTCGCCCTCGGCTTTGCCCATCGCTGCTTGCCCTTCTTGAACAATAGTAATCACCATCTCTTGCTTGCTCTCTGGAAGCTCTTGCAACGACATCGTCAACGCGTGCTTCTCATCAAACGTCATCTCTCTCGTCGGTAACGGCTCTTGATCGAGCTCAATGTACTTGCGATCTTTCGTAACTTTGCTTTGTGGAGTCGCGCGTTGTCGTTTGGCTTTCGGTTGACCGCTGCCACTTCCGACCGGGCGACCTCTTGGTTTACCAGTTGCTTTACCTCGACTCGCGGCGGCATACTCCTCCGGATCGTCGTCGTACATGTTCGCGTCAAAGTCGTCGTCTAAGAATCCGTCCATATCGCGCTCTCGAGGGGCGTATCCGCCACCACCACCCTTTTGTCTTCTCAACTCTGCCAATTCACGTTTCATTTCCGCGAGTAACTTGGCCTGCTCTTCCGCGAAAACCTCTTCTTGTCTGATCGGATCCTCCGGCGTGTTTGCGATTTCAATATCCTCCTTCGTGCGGATGTCCTCCTCGTCGCTCATTTTCTGTTCAACGTTGTATTTCACCCACCCTTCTTCGAACGCGCCGCGGACTGTTTCACCCATTTGTCCAGCATCCGTAGTCGTCCCATTATACAAGGCACAGTTATCGAAAATCAATCGCATGTCGTCCGCAAAGTCGGTCGGCCACGTGTACTTCTTCCCATCCAACTTCTCTTTCACTTTACCGAGATCCATCGGGTTCTTCACGATCTCGTAATAATCAGGGATGCCAAGCTTTACCGCGTCAACGGGTTGCGTGAAAATCCAGTGGAATTTGTTTCTTTTCACGTGGTTCAAAACGTCTCTGCACGATTTGATCAACACGTTTCTCCTCTTTTGTCGTTCGTCCTCAATTTGCGCTTCTCTCAACATCCGTCGATTCTTAATGATGCGTCCATCGCGCATTCTCTTGTGCGAGCGGTCAGAACCGAGACTCATGCTTGCCGGCTTCACCGTTCTGTTCGCGTATGGGTCCGGTCTTCTCGCGCTGTACGCATCCGGCGGCGGTAACATGTCGTTGAACATGTTATCGTACTGGTTGAACACGCCGCCGCTCGCTCGTAACTGTTCTTGTTTTCTCTCCGCCGCTTCTTTCTTCTGCCTCTCGACTTCCTCGACTCTTCTCTTTGCAATTGCAATCTCCTCCAATTTCTTTTTCAACTCTTGTTTTGCTAATTCTTTTTCTCTTTTTTTCATCGCTTTTCGTTGTTTTTTCCTCTCCGCTAACTCTTCCTCCGTGCACTCTTCGTCCGTCTTATCGCCACCGGCTAATGGAATCTCCAACACCGGCGTCGCGATAATCGACTCGACTTTTTGAAGGATGGCAGGATCCACTTCTTGCTTTGCCGGTGGTTCAGGAGGCGCAGACTGTTCCGGTTTCGGAACTGGCGCGACTGGTGCGACTGGCGCGGCGGCGGCGTGTCCTCCTCCTCCCGAGTACGGCTCCGCAACTTTGTGTCGATCGAAAATCCCAGACCGCCACGACATCGGGTCAACGCCCCCATTCATCATCGACCCGTGACTTTTCTTCCTCCCTTTCATCTCTTGCCAGTTCTCTTTAAACTGCTCAAACTCGCTCGATTTAATAAAGGCAAAACCTTTCGGGCACCTCTAGGCGAGCGTTCTCGAGAGCAAAAGTTCACCTTTTTCAGCCGGTCTCGCGCCGCTCGGGTAGTACTCCTCGTCGTCCTCGTCTCCTAATTCCATTTTCTCCGCCGCGACTCCCGCGTCTTCTTTCTCTTTCTCTTCCTGCGCGGCTTTCTCCGCCGGTCGGACGCCCCCGTTTCGCGTCATTTTTTTATTGTCTTTTTTCTCTTCTTTTCACTTCTTCTTCTTCTTCCTCTCGCGAAAGCTTCTTCTTCTCGAGTCGACGAATTTCTTCTTCTTCTCCTTCGCTTTGTTGTTGTTGTTGTTGTAGCTCCTCTTCGCTTTTAATACTACTCTGTTGAGAAAGAAATAAAAAAGATTCGTTTCGTCGTCAGCGTCGTCTCTTCGCGTTGTGCTAATCGCGCGCGCTTCAAAGCGCAGAGGAATTCGAGAGAGAGAAGGATGTGATCCTGATGTGACTAATCGAATCGACGTAATTCTCTCTCTCTTTCTGACGACGTGAACGAAGATAACAAAGACGGTAGTAAAGTTGCTCGTCAAACAATGCTCTCCTCCTCCCAAAGCGTGTCGTTTAAAACGTACCTTTAAAGTTTCTGTGCGTGTTAAAGTGTTAAAGTGTGTGTGTGTGTGTTAAATGCGCGCGCCGGCCGCACAATTATACAAGAGGAAAATCGCTCAATTTTGCGGCTGCCTCTTCGCAAGAAAAGAAAAAAAGAAGGAGTCGAAGAAAGAAAATTCAATGCATGGAAAGATGACGACGGCAAACAGGAAGTAAAAACGTGTCGTAAAATCAACATCAACAAACACTCTTTATTATTTTCAAAATGTCTACGAGCACTAAAAGCTACTTACTACTCTTCGTCGTCGCCGCCACGAGTACTACTACGACTGCTACTACTACTACTCGAATAAGAAGAAGACAAAGACAAAGAACACGAGGGCGGATCCGCGCTTTTCTTTCCCAAACAAACGCTCATGTGCCCGCCGTGTTCTAACATTCTCAAAAACACCGCTTGGAAGCCGAACGAGTGCGCCGCTTCCACGCCTTTGACTTTGTCGTGGTAGTGGTACGGGGTCGATGGGTCGGGTTCGATGCCAAAACCGTATAAATCGACGGATTCGCAGGTGAGCATGGCAAAATATAAACCTTCCACGCCAGTTGGTGGGGAGTTGCGGCCTTTGACCGAGACGGCTTTGAGGTCGGCGAACGCGAGGTACGCTTTTTTGTATTGGCCTCGCGCGGCGCCGGCGAATTCAGGCGCCATGAAGTAAATTTTTTCCTCGCTGCCCCATTTTTTGTACAGAGCGTCCATGCTTTTTGCCGCACCAGCACCGAAGAGGAGCAACGCGTCTTCGGACGCACCTCTTGGTTTCCGTCGCAACCACGTTCGGGTCCACGCGTTGTTGATAACTCTGAAGGTGGTTTTCGAGCCGACTTTGTTTTCGAAACCGACGGTTGGACCGTCGTTGAAACGGAAAACGGCGTCGTGCGCGTCGATGGCCTCACCGTAATTGGCGTTTAAGTTGCTGCCACCGTTTCCCACGACCGCGCAGGACTTGAACTGTTTTTCGCGTAAATCTTCCGCCGGTAACACTTCTGGATTGTTCTTGCCGCTCGGATGGTACTTGTTACCATTTTGCGCCTTTGTCACTAAAATTCTCTTCACGTTTGCTTTCTTCCATTCCGGCGTTTTCGGTATCCACAACTGTGGGAGAACAATATCGAACGACTCTTTCAGTTTCTTCAAGTTCATGGCTTCTTTGGCTGCCGCGCCAACGCGATGGTCTGCGGTCGGGAGGAACGTATTGCCACCGGCGCTCGAGTCGGCGCTCTCGTCCTCGCCGCCGGTATCGTCCCCTTCCTCGTCGCTCGCGCTACCACCACCAAAACTATTACTACTAGAACTACTACTTCCTTTAGAAGATGATCGCGAACGGCTTCTTCTTCGTCCTTTTCGTGCCGTTCCCACGACGCCGGCGGTGGTCGCTTCTTCTCCTTCTTCGTCTGCGTTGTTGTTGTTGTTGTTGTTCAACTCTTCCTCTTCCTCCTTCTCATGCGAAGACGAGGAAGAGGAGGAAGAGGAGATGTCTGCTGAAACGCGCATCGTTGTATCCTCCTCTCGAGTCGTAGTCGCTTCTCTCCCCCACTTCGACGACGACGACGACGCAAAACTTCCAAACAATCGCACACCCAACGCGAATACTCCATTTTCATCATCGTCGTTGATGAGAAACTCTTTGACGATAAAGACGAAAAGCGAGACGCACAGAAGGAGTCTGCACGCGCGATAATACGAAGATTTTCTTTTATTGATTCTCCTCGACGACCCAGTTTTTGCTTCTCTTCTGGGAACGGAGAGGCCCATTCCTTCTTCTTTGTCTTTGTCTTCTTCTTCGTAAATGCGCGAAGTGTTTTTGTGTGGTTTGTGTGAGAAATCAACTCATGATTTTAAAATATTACACTTTCGAAATTTTCATCATCATCATCATCATCATCACAACATCTGATCGTACTTGGTGTTATCCTCGTCGTATTCCGCGCGTTTCTTTTTATCGCTGAGAATAGAAAACGCGAACGCGATTTGCTTGAACCTCGTTTCCGCCTGTTGGAGTTTCGCGGCTTCGTTTTTCGAGTGGTGTTGTTTGTCCGGATGCCACTTCATGGCTTGCGTTTTGTACGCTTTGGCTATTTGTTTCGGACGAGCGGTTTGTCGACAGTCGAGGAGTTGATAAAGTTTTGGGGTTTTGGATGATTCACCGATATCGTCATCTTTATCGTTGTCGTCGTCGTCGTTCAAATCGACGTCGGAGCCGTAGCGTCCTTTTTTCTTGCGCGGCGTTTTTCTGTTCATGGCAGAAACGAGCTTGGCCAACTTTTGCACTTTTCGAGCGATGATCGGATCCTCCGGTGATAGCATTTGCGCTAAACGGATAGACTCGAACGCTTTCATACGTTTGTTGCCTAAGAGATAGATATCGTGCGAAATGACGTGCGCTTCAACGTTGTTGGCGTGTAAGAGTAACGCCTCCTTGGCACTTTTCAACGCCGTCTTTGCCAGTCGATTACGGTCGAGTTTTTCTCGGTTTGTTTCTCCGGCATTCGTCGATGAATACTCGAATCCACGTTCATTCAGAACAGTAGAGGATGATTCTGAATCCGAACCCGAGGATAACGCGTCGTCTTCTTCGCTGCCACTACTCGTTCCGGAGGAAGCGCCCCGCGAATACGTTAAGATTCCTACCAGACTGGACGCGCGAGCGACGAGAATATTCGCGCGAAACCGCGTCGGTTGTCGACCCATGGATAGTTGTTCCAGGACATAATCGCACTTTTCCACGCACAACTGATACTCCTCTTGATCTGATAAACTTTCGATGGATTCTGAAATCGTTTCGAGTTCTCTCAATCGGTTCGCGAGCGTCTTGCATTTTTGCGAGTGTTTCAAAAGTTCTTCGTCGCACTCGTGCTCTAAGCTCGATGCTTCTAAACATCTCAACGCACCGCTCACGTCATTTACTCTCCACTTGCACTCG
>Ga0222716_10000324_pt1 | contig 40229 bp, 24 predicted proteins | sample C33_13DmetaG_FD_165044 | JGI IMG/M metagenome (GOLD analysis project Ga0222716, IMG submission 165044) | Estuarine water microbial communities from San Francisco Bay, California, United States - C33_13D | ecosystem: Environmental > Aquatic > Marine > Unclassified | place: USA: California... | reverse complement strand
GTGAGGAGGACGAGCCGTCCGACGACGACGACGGTATCGTCGACTCGGCGGGTAGCAGCATGGACGGCGGCGACATCGGGACCCTACCCCGCGACGTGGACGTCGTCAACACGCTACGCGGCGACAACCTCGAGTTGAGGGATAAGCTGCGCGAGGCGACGGAGATGCTGAGCCGCGTGTCGGAGGAGCGAGCCGCGGCGACGCAGCAGCGCACGCTGATGCAGCGGCAGCTCAAGGAGGCTGTCGCGACGCGGGAACGGCTCCGGGAGCGCGAGGCGGCGTCGGAGCGCGAGAAGAAGGATGCCGCGGACGCCGCTCGAGCCGCCGAGACGCGAGCCAAAGCGTCGGAGAAAAAGTTGGAAAAGTTGGCAAACGCCAAAAAGGCTGCGCTGGAGGCTGAATCCCGCACCGTCCGAGCGGAGTCCAGGATCAGCGCGCTCGAGATGGAACTCGCGGCCATGCGCGAGCGCGTCGAACGCGCCGAGGAGGAACGCGACGAGGCCAAGGCGGAGTCGAAGGCTATGGCGGTGTGGCGCATCGAGACGGATGAAGCCGCGAGGAGCTCCGACCACGCCGCGCTCTCCGCCGCCGTGGACGAAGCTGAGCTCATCCTGGCGCCGTTCGCCGAGGAGGACGGCGACGAGGACATCGATACCATACTCAGCCCGGCGGCCAAGTCGACGCGAGCCGGGCACCGCGACGAGACGAACACGCGGTCCAAGCACCCGCTCGTCGCCGTCGCCGCGAGAGCCGCGGGGAACATGGGACGACGCGAAGCTCGGCTCGGTGACCTCCTCTCCGCGCTCACCGGGGAGATGGCCGCGTCGAAGCGCGCGGAGAAGGAGATCGGGACGCTGCAGAAGAAGGTGGCGGAGTTGGAGATGACGGCGGTGGCGGCGACGCGCGCGCTGGAGGCTGAGCGCTCGGGAGGAGGCGCGTTTGGGGCGAGCGGCGGCGGTGACGATCCACCGACGCCGTCGGCTCGGGAGGTCGCGTCCATGGCGGTGGGCCTCGCGTCCTCCGCCAAGTCCCGCATCCGCGACGCCGAGGATGAGCTCATCACGACGCGAAAGACGATCGAGTCGATGCGGTGCGAGATCCAGGCGCTGGAGTCCAAGCTCGAGCGCTCCGAGCGACTCCGAGCCGGTTTACGACTCGCCGCGGACGCCTCCGAGGCGATGACCGAGCACGTCGCCGAGCTCGAGGCATCGAACGGGACCTTACGTGACGAGTGCATGGCCACCTCGCGCGTCGCGCTGCACCTGCACAGGCGGTGGAGGAAGGCGAGGATGGATCGGTGGGTGGAGGGTCGATCCCGCGGGTTGTCGTCGTTTGGATCGGAGATGAAAGACGCGAAATCCGCCGTGTTTTTCTGTTTCAAGTTTTGGCGGGAGCTTTCACGTGGGGACACGCCGATACAGAAGGGCGGCGTCGGCGGCGACAAGGGCGGGAGCAGCCGCCGCGGGTCCATCGAGGCGGGCAGGCGATCGTCGGTCGAGGAGGACGGCGGCTTCACGTTCGCGCCGAATGTTTCAAACGCGGCGACGCCCCCCGCGGCCCAACCCGGTTCAACACCGTTCAAGGACCTGAACCCGTTCGCGAACAAGTCCGACTAGCTAGGTGTCTTTAATAATGTTTTAGCGTTAATTACAAAGCTTAAACGCGCTCGATCCCGCGTGGCTACACGCGGGAGGGAGCGCCACCCACCAACTCTACCAAAGAATGAAGAAGCGCTCGCACCCTTTAGCGGGTGGCGCCGGCAGCCTCCGCGGCGGCGCGCTGCTCGGCGCGGGGGGTGTAGAGCTCGCGGCGCTTATCCCTGCGGGAGGGCTTACCGTCCTCGCGCCCACCCCTCTTCACCACGTCGACGACGCGAACGGTCTTCTTGCCGTTGGCGCCCGGCTTGAAGAGCACCTCACCGTCGCGGAGCGCGAAGAGGGTGTAATCCTTGCCAGTGCCGACGCCGGGGCCCGCGTGAACCTGAAACGGACGAAAGCGGGGAAAAGGTCAGCGGGATGTACGTGGAACGACGTCGAGTGGGTGTTCGGCGGGAGTGCGCGCGGGATCCGGCGCGTCCGGCGCGTTCGAATCAGCCGCGGGGGATAAGACGTGGCCAAAATTTACAGGGTTTCAGGGTTTTGGGGGGCGCCCGGGGTGTCATGGGGTGAGACGCACCGCGTTGCCGCGCTGGCGGATGATGATGTTACCGGTGGCAACGGGCTCGCCGCCGTACTTCTTGACGCCGAGGTACTTGGGGTTGGAGTCACGGCCGTTCTTGGTGGAGCCGGTACCCTTCTTGTGCGCAGCCTCCACGGAGAAGCCGAAGCGCACGGGCGCAGAGGTGGACTGGGGCATGGCCACGCGGGAGGCGGGAGCCACGACCGCGGCGCGAGCCGAGAGACCGGACATGAGAGAAGCCATGGTAACCTCTAGGTAGTTAACGAAAGAGCGACCGACGCTTGTGGCGCGGCGCGTGTCGTAATGCCGCGTTGCCGGCGCGCCGGAGCACGGAAAAACCGGATAGGGTCTGAAAAGGTGACGTTGTATGGGGAAAAGTAACTCAAGAAACGCCGGTCTAAAATTGGTCGGCTGCAAACGATGTCCGACCCAAAAAAATTGGGAAAATGTGGGATGCGGCTTGAGTTTCCCTGCTGGAGACGACGGAGACGACGGAGATGTCCATTCGATGTACAGATAGTGCTATCATAAGTCAGTCCCGCATCCGCTTCCCCAGCGCCGGGTCCGGCCCGCCACCAACCGCGGCTCTCCACCGCCTCGCCTCGCCCAGCGCCGCGTCGAGCGTCGACCGCACCCCGTCCCTGTACAGCCCCGCCGCCTCCGTCGCCTCCCGCCCCACCGCCGCGGCCGCCGCGCCGCTCCTCACCGCGATGTGGAACTGCGCGTCGCCACCCTCGAGCTGCTCCACCATCGCGCCGAGCACGCCGCACAGCGCCCTCGCCGCCGCGGACTCGCCTTCCGAACTGATCGGATCCTTACTCGGATCCCCGGTGTACGTCTGCAGCGCGGCGACGTCCGCGGTGAGCACGCGCAGCGCGCCCACGAGCGGCAGCGGCAACGGGCCCGCGCGCACCGCGTGCGGGGACAAGGTCAGGCCCGCCCTTTGCAGCGCCGCCTCCCTCGCGCTCGTCACCTCGGATACCTCGCCGCTCGGAAGTTCCAGCGACAGCGGCACGTCGTCGTAAGGGTTCCCCTGAAGCGCGAACCCGTAGAAGAGCAGCAGCTCCGCGTTGGACTTGGCGCCGTAGGACACGAACACCTCCTCGCCAACCTTGATGGACCTCGCGAGGGGTAAGCGCAAGGTGCCGTCGCGCAGCCTGCTGTACCGGACCACGTGCGGCCACAGCGCGTGGTTGCAGAGCATGGCCACCGGGGGCAGGCACGTGACCGGCGCGGTTCCGGGGTCCGCCTGTACCGTCATGCCGTACGAGTTCCACGCCTCGTGCGCCCTTCGGAAGTTGTCAACGGTGTACAGCTGTGCGGGGAACACGTCGGACATGTGCTCGGACAGCGCGGGGAAGAGCGCCGCGTGTTGCCGGGTGAGTTTTTCGGATGCGGCTCTCGCGTCCGCCAGCAGCGGCGTACCACCGAGGAGCGCGTCGCACGCCTCGCGCGGCCACGACACCGGCGTCGCGCCACCGCACGGCGCCGCGCTTCCTTCCCCGCCCTCCGGCCAGGGCAGCGACGCGATGAGGGGATGCCAAGGGCTCGCAGTGCCGAGCGCTCGTTCCGCGATGAGCCACAACGCCGCGACGGTGTCCTCGCCCAACGCGGTGAACATGCGGTACGCGTCGCCGCGCGGGCCGGGCATCGTCAGCGCGTGCTCGACCGTGAACAGGCGGTGCGCGGGGATGGCGGCGGCGATGTCTCCCGCGGGGATGTCGGCCGACGCGGCGGCGCCGCGGCCGGTCCCTGGGAACCGCGCGGGCGCGACGGAGAGGGACAGTTTGGACGACAATGAGGAGGAGGAGGAGGAGGATGCGGCGACGCCGCCGTCGGCGCGTAGCCACGCGACGGTGGCGTCGGCGATGCCGCCGTCGGCTGGCGGCGCGGCGGTGGGTACGGACGCGTTCCCGTTGACGTCCGCGGTGCCGAGCGGGGGCGCGAGCGCGGCGTCGCAGAGCGCGCGGGCAGCATCCAGTGTGGCCGCCGCCGCCCCCGGCGCGCGCTGATGCGCATCCGTGAGCAGCTCCAGCACGAGCGCGCACGCGGCGGTCTCGTTCCTCGGGGATACCGCGACGGCGTCCCTCTGCCCCGCGATGGGCGGTGCGATCACCTTGGCGGCCCATCCGCTCGCGGGGGAGAAGTAAACCTCTCGAGCGTCGACGCTCGCCACCCTCGCGGCGGCCAGGAGGCGCATGGCGGCATCCGGCGACGACAGCGGGACCGTCGCGGAGAGGCCGCCGGATCGCATGATCTCCGCGCGGAGCCCCGCGTGCTCATCCTGCGGCATCGGTATCTCAACATTGTACTCCATGGTGACGCGCGATACGCGCGCAGCCAACCCGGTGGAGGGTGGACGCGCGACCGAGTGTGACATACTCGCAGGTTTTGCAAAAGTCTTGTAATGTTATAACCGACTCTAGACTCTAGACGCTCCCATCGTCACTTGGTGCACACCAGGCAGCCCATCAGGTTCCCCGGCGCGAGCTCATAGAACGTCGCGGAGCTGAACCCCGCCTCCACCGCCAGGTCCACCAGATCCGGTCCCTGCGGGTACCGCTCGATGGACGGCTTCAGGTACCGGTACTCCGCCGCGACGCCGTTGAGATCCGCCACGGGCACCACCACGTTGTCCAGCACGAACCCCTGCAGCGCCCGCAAGTTCGGGTCCTGCGCGTTGTTGAAGTCCACGATGGACGCCACACCGCCCGGCCGCAGCACCCTGCACAGCTCGCTGAGGGCCGTTGGAATGTCGGACACGTTCCGGAGCCCGTACCCGATGGTGGCGCCGTCGAATTCACCATTTCCGTAAGGCAGCGCAAGCGCGTCGCCCTGCACCCACGTGATGGGCGCGAGTTTACCGTCGCGATACGCCGGATGCTGGGACTCCTTGCCGGCGGCCACCTTGAGCTGCGCGGCGGCGAAATCGAGCCCCACGACTCGGCCCGTCGGTCCCACCGAGTCGGCGAGTTTGATTGCGATGTCTCCGCTGCCGCAGCACACGTCGATTGCGGCGTCCCCGGGGCCCACCCGCGTCCACTTGACCGCGGCGCGCTTCCACACGCGGTGGAGGCCGAGTGATAGGAGGTCGTTGAGCTGGTCGTACACGGGCGCGATGTCGTTGAAGAGCTCCTGCCGTTCCTCGGCCGCCTCGGAGCTGAACTGCTCGTCGGGCCGCCCGGTGATGAACTTGTCCTTCTTTTCCGTCGTCGTCGAGGTTGTGGTGGATGAGGCACCCGCGTCGGTATCTTCTGTTCGATCATGGCGATGGGGAGCACGGGTGAGCGAAGGGGACGGGACGGGGATGGACACACGGGACGGGTGGCTGGGGCGAGATGATTTTGGGGATAGAGGATCCCGTGATGGAGGGAAACGCACCGGCGGACGCGGATGGACGGACGCTCGCGCCGCGCCTCGAGTTGAGACGCGAGGTCGATAACCCGGTGGTGGTGACCCGGGACCCGCGAGGGACCGCGCGGGGGACCGCGATGGACAGGACCGCGGGCGACATCCCCGAGAGTGCCCCAACAAAAGTGGCGATATCGTCACGTCTGCGGAGATCTCAAAACTCAAGATTTACCCGGACATTTTGCAACCGACCACACCTCTTGAGTTAATAGACCGTGTTTTCCCCCAGTGAACTGCGGGGTGTTGTATTTTCATCCTCGCAAACAACCTCCGCGGCCTCACAGTTCAGGTCGCGGCGCGGGTATCGCGCGGACCCACCACGCGAGCGTCGAGAGGACCGTAGTATCGGCATCGTCGTTCGTGGACGGCGCGGATCGGTTCGGGAACGAGGATCGTCGCCCGGTCGGCCCTGGGGACGGAAGGATCGACACGCTCGTCCATCGGAGCTCGTCGGTTTTGGAGAAAACGGCACGCGGCCTTTTGACGTAGGGCGCGACTCGGGTGTGAGATGGACGGCGAGAAGCTCGGCGTCGGGTCCAAGGGGACCATGCCCATCGCCGAGAGGGTGTGCTACCCGTACGTCGCGGGCAAACGGTGGCTTTCGGGGCTCGTGGACACGGTCGGGTACCAGCTCGTGACGTTCATAATCTCGTGCCACTTCTGCCTCAAGGGGACAACCTTGGGCCTCGTGGGCCAGGCGGGGCTGCCGTTCGCGCAGAAGGTGCTCAAGCTCTCGGCGCAGGAGTCGCAGAGGTACGGGATCGTCGCGTCGTTCCCGTGGAGCATCAAGCCGCTGGTGGGGATGATATCGGACGTGCTGCCGATCGCGGGTTACAACAAGCGGTACTACTGCTTCCTCAGCAGCATACTGGGCGCGGGCGCGATCACCTACTTGGCGGCGGTGCCCTTGGACTCGTCCAGCGCGATGACGTACGTGGCGGCGATGGTGCTGATTAATCTGCAGGTGAGCGTGGTGGACCTGCTGACGGAGGGGAAATACACGGAGACGATGGCGCAGGTGCCGGAGGCGAGCAGCGACATCGTGTCCTTCGTGTGGCTGACGGTGTCGTGGGGCGGGTTGCTGGCGACGGTGATATCGTTCTTCGTGCTGCAGACGGATAACTACAACGTCATGTTCTGGTGCGCGCTGCCGTTCTCGTTGCAGGCGGTGTTCACGTCGTTCTTCGGGTTGCTCCCCGAGGTCAAGCTGGCGGTCAGTAAGCTGGACGTCGACCTGCTCACGAAGCACGGTAACATGTTCATAATGGGCACGTTCATGGGCTGCCTCTCCGTGGTGCTCGCGGTGACGCAGCTGATGACGGAGAACATGTACGTGGAGTTTGGGGTGACCCTCGGGGTGGCGTTAGTGCTCTCGGTGAGCATGTTCTTCTTCATGGAGCGGCGATTGGCGAAGGCGACGCTGTTCCTGTTCCTCACCAACACGGTGTCGGTGAGCTTCGGGAGCGCGATGCAGTACTGGTTCACGGTGGACGAGACGTGCAACCCGGGCGGGCCACACTTCGACTACCTGTTCTTCACCGTGTACACCTCGGTCATCGCGCAGGTGTTCAATTTTGTGGGCATCTGGCTCTTCAACGTGTACCTGTCAAAGTTTAGGATGCGCAGCGCTTTGATCGTGAGCGCGCTGATCTCGAGCGTGGCGAGCCTCGGGGATTTCGCGATGGTCATGCGGTGGAACCTGCGGTGGGGCATCCCCGACCGGTGGTTTTATCTGATCGGGGACACCATCTTGGAGCCCATCGTGATCATGATGGCGTTCATGCCGAGCACGGTGCTCATCAGCAAGATGTGCCCGAAGAACATGGAGGCCACGACGTTTGCCATCCTCGCGAGCTTCAGCAACCTGGGCGGCGCGCTGTCCAGCTCGTTCGGCGTGTTCGCGATGGAGGCGGCGGGGATCAAGACGGACGTGGAGAACGGGCAGTGCGACTTCAGCAACCTGCCGTGGCTCATCGTCGTGTGCGGAATGTGCCTCCCGCTCATCGCGGTGCCGCTGACCTTCGTGCTCATCCCGGACATCGACATGTCGGATAACCTCAAGGATGAAAACGGGCTGCCGGATGTGGGCGGGGATACGGTCGGGGAGAAGACGCCGCTGATAAAGAAGGATGATCCCAAGAAGGAGTGAGACAGCTCAGCGTTAGCTTTATCTAAATTTTATCTGCTTGCTTATATACAGCGTGCGCTTCTATGCGTAAAGAATGTGGACCTATGTGGCAACTATCGACAAATCGTGGCGGGATGAACGCGGCTCGATCAGGGGACCTCGTGGTCAAAGCCAGCCTTGCCCCCCGTCTTCCCCTGCGTGGCGTTTTTCACCACCTGCCTCAGCATGAAGTTCTCCCTCTCCAGCGTGTTGATCTTGGCCTCCATCTCAGCGAACCTGGCCTCCATGCCGAGCCTCTCTTGTTCGAGGTCGGACATGTACGCCTTCTTGCGCTCGCGAGCCTGCTGAGCGCTGACGCGGTTCCTCAGGAGGCGCTTGAGGCGCTTACGCTCCTTCTCATCCTCGACGTGGTTGTACTTGCTCTTGGCGATCTCGTGAGGCTTGGTGGGAACGGACGCGTCGTCGTCCTCGGAGGAGGAGCCGTCCTCGTCCTCGTCGACCTTGGCCGCGGCGGGCCTCTTGCGCTGGGCCTGCGCCTTTCTCTTCTCCGTCACTTTTGCCTTGGCCGCCTGGCGCGCGGAGGCGCGCTGAAGGCGGCCCGCGGCGGCCTGCGCGGCGGTGGGCTTGTCAGCGGCAGCCATGGTGGCTCCTCCGAACAGGGGACCTCCGGGAGGGAAGCCTCCGAGGTCGCCCATGTCGTTCATGAAGTGGCGCGGCAGCCCGTCGTGGCCCGACATGTGACCGCCGTTGTTGAACTGGGAGTACATGGGATCCATTTGCATCGCGAGCGGGCGCTTCGGCGTGTACCTCAATGGCGCGCGGCGACGACGGTTTCGAACTTTTTAGTCGTTTTGCGGGCGACGTGTCCTGTTCCACGGTGCAAACAGTCTGCAGACCGCGAAAAAGTCCCCCCTCAATGCTGGCCTCACAGCGTGCCACGTCGCCCCTTAGCCACAGAGTCAAAAATTTCCGATGACTCAAAAACGGTGGTCTAAATTTTCCCGTTTCAGATTTTCGACGTAGAAAGTTGAAACGCCATCGCCGAGTCTATCGCCTCCCGATGAACGTGGGCCGACGGTTTGTGAACTTCCGAGAGATGCCCATCGGTGAGACACTTTCGTCGCACCAAAGCGCCGTTCGGTTCTCACCGTCGGTCACACTTCCCAAACCACATCTCACGATGGCTACTCAGGCTGCCGTGATGTCCGCCAAGGCCACCAAGGTGCGAACCCGCGCCGCCGCGCTCGCCGCCGGCGTCCCAAATTTCCGGCGTTGTCGCTTTTTCCCGACTCGCGAGTTTAACGCGGTGCGACCCAAGCCCTCCGGTACCTGCGATGGGGCCGGGGCGGGCGCTTCCGACCGCGTTCGACGCCGTGTTTCGCCCGGGATGTTTCATTCCCGTCTTCGTGAGATGGACCAGGCCGTCACGGGCGCCTCAACCTCGCGCACGGCGCCACCGCGCGGCGTTTCCGCGTAACAAACCCTGTGGATAATGGTCGATTGCACAGACGTGGCCGCAGCGAACGAAGCCAGCTGGGCGGCGAATTTCACCTTTACTGACCCTCCCTCCCTCCCTCCCGCCGTCTCCCGTTCAGCTTCCCGGCTTCTCCGGCCTTCGCGCCCAGCGCGTCGGCGCCACCGCGCGCGTCGCCCCCGTCCGCAAGGCGACCGGCCGCGCCTCCTCCCTCGTCGTCCGCGCGGCTGGTCGCGAGGTTGCCCTCGAGAACTACCGCAACATCGGTATCATGGCGCACATCGACGCCGGCAAGACCACCACCACCGAGCGCATCCTCTACTACACCGGCAAGTCCCACAAGATCGGCGAGGTGCACGAGGGCGCCGCCACCATGGACTGGATGGAGCAGGAGCAGGAGCGCGGTATCACCATCACCTCCGCGGCGACCACCTGCGCGTGGAAGGATCACCGCATCAACATCATCGACACCCCGGGCCACGTCGACTTCACGCTCGAGGTGGAGCGTGCCCTCCGCGTCCTCGACGGTGCCATCTGCTGCTTCGACGCCGTCGCGGGTGTCGAGCCCCAGTCCGAGACTGTCTGGCGCCAGGCTGACAAGTACGGCGTCCCCCGCATGTGCTTCGTCAACAAGATGGACCGCATGGGCGCCAACTTTTACCGCTGCATCGACATGATCATCGCCAACCTGGGCGCCGATCCCCTCGTCATCCAGATCCCCATCGGAGCCGAGGAGGAATTCGCCGGTATCGTCGACCTCGTCCAGATGAAGGCGATCGTGTGGAACGGCGAGGAGCTCGGCGCGGATTTCGACGTCACCGACATCCCCGACGACCTCAAGGAGAAGGCTGAGGAGTACCGCATGATGCTCGTCGAGAAGGCTGTCGAGCAGGACGACGAGGCCATGGAGGCCTACCTCGAGGGCGAGGAGCCCTCCATGGAGAAGCTCAAGGAGTGCATCCGCAAGGGTACCATCGCCAACGCCTTCGTCCCCGTCATGTGCGGGTCCGCGTTCAAGAACAAGGGCGTCCAGCCCATGCTCGACTCCGTGGTGGACTACCTCCCCGCGCCCACCGACCTCCCCGACATGCAGGGCTCCGATGTCGATGACCCCGAGGTCAAGATGACCCGCAAGCCCTCCGACGACGAGTCCTTCTCCGGCCTCGCCTTCAAGATCATGGCGGACCCCTTCGTCGGCTCCCTCACCTTCATGCGCGTCTACTCCGGCAAGATCGAGAAGGGCACCTACGCCTACAACTCCGTCAAGGGCAAGAAGGAGCGTATCGGCCGCCTTCTCCAGATGCACGCCAACTCCCGTGAAGACGTCGACGACGCCGTCACCGGTGACATCGTCGCCATCGCGGGCCTCAAGGACACCACCACCGGTGACACCCTCTGCGATCAGGACAAACAGATCATCCTCGAGCGCATGGAGTTCCCCGACCCCGTGATCAAGGTGGCCGTCGAGCCCAAGACCAAGGCGGATACTGAGAAGATGTCCCAGGGTCTCGTCAAGCTCGCCGCGGAGGATCCCTCCTTCCACTTCACCCGCGACGAGGAGACCAACCAGACGGTCATCGAGGGTATGGGCGAGCTCCACCTCGAGATCATCGTCGACCGCCTCAAGCGCGAGTTCAAGGTTGAGGCTGACATCGGCGCCCCCCAGGTGAACTACCGCGAGTCCATCTCCAAGTCCGCCAAGACCACCTACAGCCACAAGAAGCAGTCCGGCGGTTCCGGCCAGTACGCCGAGGTGTCCATCTCATTCGAGCCCCTCGAGCCCGGCACCGGCTTTCAGTTTGAGACCGACCTCAAGGGCGGTTCCGTGCCCAAGGAGTACATCCCCGGCGTCGCGAAGGGCCTCGAGGAGATGATGGGCTCCGGTATTATCGCCGGGTTCCCCGTCGTCGACGTCAAGGCGACCCTCTTCGACGGCAAGTACCACGACGTCGACTCCTCCGTGATGGCGTTCGAGGTTGCCGCCCGCGGGGCGTTCCGCGAGGGTATGGCCAAGTGCTCCCCCAAGCTCCTCGAGCCCGTGATGCAGGTCGATGTCGTGACCCCCGAGGAGTCCATGGGTGACGTCATCGGTGACCTCAACTCCCGCCGTGGCCAGGTTGGCGAGCTCGGCGACAAGCCCGGCGGCCTCAAGACGGTCAAGGCTTTCGTGCCCCTCGCCGAGATGTTCAACTACGTGTCCAAGCTCCGCGGTATGACCAAGGGTCGCGCCAACTACTCCATGGTCCTCGCCCGCTACGAGCCCGTGCCCATGAACATCCAGAAGGAGATGCAGGAGAAGAACGGCTCCAAGGCCACCGCGTAAGCGTCTCACGGTCAAGAGGGGGGGGTCCTCGGAAGTCCGAGGAGAATTGTTTTGAATCATTTGCAGCAGCAACGCGGCGATCCACCCGATTCGGTGGTGATTTAGTTCGCTCTTAATATAACGAACAATGTAGCTAAACTGAACTAAGAGTCTTACCGCATACCCGCGCCGTCCCAACTGCCCACGAGCGTCTGCAACCTCACCGCCTCCGACGCCGCCAGCATCATCTCCCAGGGAGCCTCGCCGCGAGCCGGCTCCGCCTTTCCCGATCCGACCCGAAGCCGCCGCCCTTTCCTCCCCGGCGTCCCGTCCCCTTCCTTCCTCCTGAACGTCATCGTCACGCACGCCATCGGGGCACACGCGGGCGTCCTCCCTTGCGCGGATCCCATCGCCGCGGCGGCGGCGTCCGCGTCGCTCCAGCCGACGTCCACCCCCGCTATCGAACCCGACGGTAACTTTTTCTCACACGTCAAGTAATTGCCCCCGGGCGACTCCGCTGTCGTCTCGTCGGGGACGAACCGCTCGCGGAACCCACCGGCGTCTTCCTCGGCGAGCGCGACGTGGCCGTCGGTCAGAACCAGCGTCCTGGGCTCCATGTTCTTTCCGCCGTTCTTTCGTATCCAGACCATGGCGTACGCCCTGACCTCGAGAGAAGCGTCGTCCTCGTCGCTCTCGCCGTTTTCCGGAGAACTCATCCGTAACCCGCGCGCCGGCGAACCCGCGCGAAATCTCGCGACGGGCGACGATTCCACACGAGCAGTTGTCGACCGGATCATCTTCCTCGCGAGCTCGAGCTGCGTGAGCGCGGCGGCGTCGCTGACTTTGACGTCGGTCGCCGCGGCGTTCGACGTCAAGGCGGACAAAATCGAGCGAGCCGTCTCCGAGCATCGAGTCACGAGCACCGCCGGCGCGAGCGAGGCGCGAGGCACGAGGCAGAGGATCTGCTCCCCGGCGCCGACCGAGACGGAACCCAGGTGGCAGAGCGCGCACGACCACAGCGCCGCGGCTCCCGCGTCGGGCCTGCACACGTAAACCCTGACGTCCGAGACCATGACGGTGACCTCTTCCTCCCCGGGTTCCGCCGAATCGGGCGGGACCCCGAGCCCCACGCGAAGGTCACCGTGCGGCGGGCGCATTCTCGAGCACGAGAACGCGCCGATGAACGTCTCCGCGAGCGCGTTTCGCGCGACTCGAGCGCGAAAAGTACGAACGAGCCCGCGTCCCGGGCTCTCCCCAGTCGACTCCCCGCCGCTCGGGCTCCCCGCCGATGCATTCACCGCCGCGTCGGAGCCGACGAGCACCGACTCCTCCTCTAAGACCGAATCTCGCGTCGACGTGAAAAGCCCCCGCGCGGACGGTATCCCGCCCCTTCGCTCCTCCAGGAGCTCGTCGTCCGGCTGAACCCGGAGCGCCGTCTTGGAAAGTTTAAGCGGCGAGTATAAACCGTTTGTGTCGTCCTCGCTGTCGTCGGTGGTGGTGTCTGACTCGATCCCCTCGCTCGTCCGTGCGGCGCGCCGCCTGGACCGTAGCGTCGGCGCGATTCGCGCCGGGGACCTCGCGCCGCTGGGGAGCGACTCCGGCGTCGCGAGCCCGCTCGCGTTCTCGCCGGATTCGTCGTCGGTGAAGAACATTTGCGCCTCCGCGTCGGACTCGAAGCTGGTCAGGTCCATGACGCGGGATATACCGGTGAACCTCGGGGGAGGTTTGTTGAGCTCGAGGCTGAGATGACGCCCGTGGCCCGGCGTACCCCTCCCGCCGCCGTCAGTTCGTCCGGATCGACGCCCGGAAGAAGACGACGATCCGGGCCCGCCGCCCGGTGGTTTCGGGGGCCGCCGTTTGCCCCTGAGGTCCGAGGGCGCGGACGTGGACAGGTACGACTCCCCGGGTGACGATTCGTCTCCCCTGGGCAATGGACGTATACCGATCGGCGTCGCGTCTCCGCGGGTCACCGCACGAGGTGTCCTCGTCGCGTCGTCAGGCGTCGTGAACTCTCCGGGTGAAGGCGAAGGCTCGTCTTCGGGGATGGGCGCGACGCCGCGGGGTTCGGGCTCGAAGCCGTGCCAGAACGTGTCGAACCCCGAGAGCACCGCCGCGCGCATCGCCTCGGCATCCTCCGCGGACACGTCGTGCGCGGTGAACGATGCGTTCGCGTTCGCATCGCGACGATTCATCTTCCGGCGGCGACGCGACGACGCCCTCGCGGCGAGGAAGGACGGCGGCGGGGTCGACGCGGGCAACGGCGGCGTCGCGGGCGTCGCGGGATCCGACGTGAAGTGTTCCTCGTCCGATCCGTTCGATTTCGTTTCGTCGTCCGATGACCCTGTCTCGCTCCCGCCTGGGTTTCGCATCCCCCCCGTTCGTCGCATCCGCGCTTTGAGCTCCATCGCTTTCCGATAATGCCGCAGCGTAAATTTGTCAAACTTTGACGCCGGGCGACCGTCCAGCTCGACGGCTCGCGTATCGGGCCAACACGCCAGCGCCTGCGTCCTGTACCCCGCCACCGCGGACACCGGGTTACCCTCCAGCCACACCTTTGTGAGCCGTGGTAAGTTATCCGCGATGAACGCCACGTCGTGCTTCATCGAACGCAGCAAGTTTCCGGCGACGTCCAGACTTTCCAGAGACTTTAGCGTCTCGAGCCCCCGCGCGCTTCGAAGCTTGTTTCCCCGCAACGACAACGAGGTCAACACGCGCCCGTCCGCGTGGAGGGCGTCGGGGAGCCACCGCGCGTCTCGGACCCGGTTGAACCCCAAATCGAGGTGCGTCAGTTCGGAAAGGCCTCGGGTTCCGTCGGGGTCGATTCGCTCGACTCCGTTTCTGCGCAGGTCGAGCCGTCGCAGTCGCGGGCACAGCCGCAGCGACGCGTCCACCTCGGTGAGGTCGCCCCCGACGCACGTGAGCGACCGGAGCATGGGCCACGTCGCCGCGCGGGGCTTTGGGTCGAACGTGTCGTGTAACCGGGAGCCGCGCGTGTCGACGTCGTCGGTGTTCGACGTCTCGCCCTCGCCGACGAAGAGCATGGCCAGTGTCCCGACGCATCTGCGAAGGTCCATCTCGACGAGGTGCGTGCGGACCTCCCGGAGCCCGCGGACGAGGTTACCGTCCCATATCGGGCGACGCGTGGCGGCGGATAGGTCGCATCCTCGCAGCTCGAGCCGCGCGAGGGACGCGAACGGCGCGAGGCTCAGCAGCGAGAGCGCCGAAGGGAGCTGCTGCTGCTGCTGCGCCTGCGTTGTTGTTATGCGAGAAAACGAGGGCGAGGTACCGTCGCCCGTGTGAAGGTCGTGCTCGTCGACCCTCAGGGTTTCGAGCCCCTCGAGCAACGCGCGGACGTACTCGAGCCTCCGGAGGTACTCGAGATCCGACGCGTGCCAGTGGTCGAGCGACCTCGACAAGTCCCCAGGGGAGGCGCCGTGTCCACCGCCCAGCTCGCTCAATCGCGCCAGTTGCTGCAACCTGGCGGTCACCCTGGCGAGCTCCCGTGTGGAGAGCGTGAGCACCCTGGAGCCGGCGAGGAGCTCCTCAGAGTGCCGCGCCAGGTACGCCGCCATGGCGGTGATGGCATCCTCCGCCATCACGGCAAAGCCCGCGCCCCCTCCTCCTCCTCGGGCGCCCCAATCAATTCTGAGTCTGTGAGCTCGTCTGCGTGCCGTTTTATTGGACCGAGAAAAATAATGTCAGCAACGGGCAGCGCGGCCCCGGCGCGGACACTATAGGGCGCTCGGGTGGGAGCCACTCGGACCCAGGGAGAGATCCCGCGGACGTTCCAAGCGTAGGAACGCGTGCCGCGCTCACCCCAACCGCCCAGGCCGTCCAGTGGACCATGGCGACCCTTCATGCTAACGGGTCGAAAAAGGACGCGGAGTAGAACGGGGGCTTTTCCGAGAGACAGGGAGATGACGGGGCGGTGGGCGTCCGCCGTGATGACGGTGGCGTTGCTGCTGGGGATGCTCCCCGCGGCGGCGCCGTCCACGGATCCCCCGACGTTCGCATCCGACCTACCCGAACGCCTGGACCTCTACTTCAAGCCAACGACCGCGGGCACCGTCGCGGTGCTCTCGTGGCAACAGCCAGACGGACTGAACCAACCCATCTACGCGGACTCGAACCCATCGACACCGGTGCTCGACGTGGACATTTCCGGCATCGTCAAGACGGATTCCGTGACCCGCGTCATCGCCACGGCGAACGCACTCGCCGCCGCGCAAATCACCGGCGGCGCCAACGCGCACGCCGCGCTCATCGACGAGGTCTTCAACGAGACCGCCGGTGCCGTCGTCGCCACCCAATGCTGCGCTCCACACGACACGCTCCACCTGCACGAGCCACTCGTGCGCACCGACCCGGTGGCGCTCTACACCACGCGGAACGGCACGCACGAGTGGTCCCCAGGTGCCGCCGCACCGGACATACCCCTCGTCGAGATGACCTTGACGTTGGGAAAAGCGGGGCTGGCCGGGGGTGCAAACGCCATCGACGCATCCACGCTGGACGCGGGGCTCACCGGCGACCGGCGGAACGCGCTTCGTTTGGCCATCGCGGAGATGGCGCACGTGTCTGTTGGTTCGGTGACGGCGCACGACGTGGAGTCCACGACGCACGTGTGGACCCCGTCCATCGAAATCACGAACCTCGCCCATTCATGGGTCGAGGATACCGCCGCTCGAAGGGAGGTTGTTCGGGACGCGTTCGCCTCCGCCGCCGGTCTGAGCGCTTCGTCGGTGGCGATGACGTCGCTCACGGAGGCGGCGGGGTCCACGGAAGGGACGCCGAAGATGCGGGCGGAGTTCACGGTCACGATCGTGGGGTCAGACGCCGCGGATGCGGTGAAGACGTCCAACGCGAGGATCAGGTGAGTTTATTTTTAGCCATTTTCGTACGTGGGCGATTCGACTGACGTCGTGTTCAACTCTCACAGGACGCAACAGTTCCGCGACACGACGCTCGAGGGAGTGAAGGATTTAGAGCAGCTGTTCCAGTACGCTACTTCGGTGGAGAGCGACCCGGGCGACGGCGTCATCGCCACGTGTAAGTTCCGAATCGCCGCGTCCACGAACGGCGCTTGGACTCGGCTCGGGTACGGCGACGGGATAACGCCGACGCAGCTGGACGGGTTCGTGTCCGAGACTTACGGTTCAGACGCGGTTACGGTTTCCGGAATTTCCAGAACCTTTCCAAACGGCGGAACGATGCCCTCGCTCGTGCCAATCACGGACGACTACGCGAGGTACATCTACGACATCGTCCACGTCCCGGGGCAAGCGAGGTTTCAGAGCCTGTTCGTGACGACGTTCACGGCGGAGGACGTCGGGCGGATGACGCGTGTGTCGTGGCATAACCAGCGGCCGGGCGAGAGGCTCGACGTCCTGCTCGTGGACGTCGACGGTGTCGGCTGGGGTGACCCGGCGTCGCAAACGTGGCAGGGTCACGCGGAGGTGATGACCGCGCCGCCTCCGTCCCCGCCGCCGCCGCCCTCGCCCCCGCCTCGCGTCGAGCAGATCCAGACGATCGTCTACGCGGGACCGGAGGATGGATCCACGCACCCGCTCGGCACGGTGTTCACGTTTAAGCTGCGAGCCGAGCCGAGCTGCGCCGAGTGCGGACTCCCGGTCGTGACCGAGATGCACGTGAGAACGGCGAAGGAGGTGGCGGGCGCCGCGGACCACGCGCAGCCGTGGGGATCGTGGAGACAAGCCTCGCCGACCCGCGAGGGATACGTGTACACGCACTACCCGAAGGAGAACGGAATCTACAGGTTCGAAGCTAAAGCCGTCGACGGCGGTTTAGGCGCGACGCTCGAGGATACGACGCCGGTGTACAGAAGGTACATCGTCGGCGCGAGGATCACCGCGAAGGGCGCGCTGGATCGAGCGCGGGGTGTGATTGACATCGCGTTTTCGTCGCCGGTGCCCACGGATCGCGTAAAGCCGGAGGATGTATTCGACGAAGCCTCGCTCGCGAAGCTCGGGCCGGGGGCGCTGAAGATCGACTGGTTCAACTCCACGCGACTCCGCGTGATCCTTCCACCCGCGGAGAAGTCGAACGTGTGCGCCGCGTGGAGGGACGCTAGGACCGCGGCGGTCGCGGCGAGTGCCGCTCCGCCGACGGACCTTCGCGTGACGCTCAAGGATGCGAATACGTACTTCGCCGCCGACTCGGGTTTCGAAGTCGACGGGGACGTGGACGTCGCGATGGGCCCCAGCGCCGGCGCCACCCCGGTGAATGTCGCCGGACCTCCCACCGTCGGCCAGTGTGCGCACTTGAAGCTCACCGCCGCGCCGGTGGGCGGCGGGTGGGACGGGGTCACGACGTGGCGGCTGCTGATGACCAACACTTCCGGGTTCAGTCCGGAGCCCAAGCCGGACGTCGACGTCGGAGCCGTGAACGCCATCCTCGACGCCGCGAACGCCGCCACCGAACGCGTCGTGACCTTCCCGCCGTCGTCCACGGTGTCGGACACCAAGTACACCTTCCTCACGGAACTCACGAACTGCCAAGGGGAAGTCAGTAACGAGACGATACGCGTCGACAGGGTCGCCGGCGTCGTTCCTTACGTCTACCCCGCCGCCGGCGCGCTCGACTTTGTGACGTACTATTCGAACCCTTTCGAGGCGGCGTTCGACGTCGCTTTACCCGAGCGCGGAACCCCGGGCGGCGCGTGCGACGTGGACGCGTCTAACCTGGTGTACGTCTGGCGGAACATCAGCGCGGGCCGCGCGGATTGCATGTACACGGACGAAAAGGATGTTTCGAATCGGTACGCCGGTAGTAATTATAAACTCGCGCCGAGGGCGACGCGGCGGACGCTCGCCACGACGCCGTTCTGCCTCGGCATGGGCAGGCACGTCATACAGCTCACTTCATACTTCGAAGGGTCCGTCAAGGGTACCTCGGAGTCCATCACGTTCATCAACGTGGAGGTTGTCAAGTCCCCGGTTGTGGCTTTAATCGCGGGCGGCGCCGGTCCTCGGGCGGTGCAGAAGGGTTCGGTGTTTGACCTCGACGGCTCCGGCTCGACGGACCCTGACCTCGGTAAACCGGGCGCACCGGGCAACAACCAGACGTTCACGTGGCAGTGCAAGACGCTGAGCTTGGACGTTGACACGGGTGTGGAGACGGAGTCGTCTTGCGAAGCCGAGCTCGACGAACTGTTCGGTTCAAACGGTAAATTTATCCGCGGCGTCGGCGAGAAGATTCGCGTCGGCCCGAGGTACAAGTTCACGCTGACCTACCAAAACGCGGGTCTCACGAACTCCTTCTCCACAATCGTCACGGCCGTGGTCGACCCGGTGCCCGTCGTGGTCGTGAAAACCCCGCACCCCGCGACGGTATCCTCCACGGCGCCGTTGCGACTGGTGGGTTCGGTGTCGCGGGCGCGCGGGTCGGGCGACGGAAAGATTCGAGTCTCGTGGTCGTCGTCGCCGCCGTTGGACTTTTCCGACCGAAAACTCTTCGCCACGCCGACGAATTCCCCGCGCATGACGATCAACGCCAACGTGATGGTACCGGGCGAGAGGTACGTGTTCACGCTGAGGGCCAGGCAGGATGGCCAAGCCGCCGACGGGTTCGCGTCGACCGGTGCGATTTTAGTGGCGGGACCGCCGGACCCCGGGACCGTCGTCGCGACTCCCTCGGAGGGCACCGCGCTCGATACGATGTTCACGATCGCCACACAGGGGTGGGGCGGCGGGTCGCTGAGGTACACGCTGGGTTACGTCCTGTCCGACGCGCGTGGCCGCGACGTCGACGTCCCGCTGCTCGTCGAGTCCACGTTGAGCCAAGTTTCCGGGCTGCTTCCGGCGAACGTCTCGAGCGATCACGCCCGAATCTTCGCCATCGCGCGAGCCACCGACGCGCACGGCGCGTCCAGTCGCGTCGAAGGGACCGTCCGCGTGCTCAAGACGCCGCGAGGTGACGAGACGAAGGCTGCGAAGCGCGCGCTCGAGACGGCGTTGCGGGTCGGCGATCCCGGCATGCGCGCCGCCGCCGCGGTCACAGCCGCCGCCGCGCTCAACACGCCCAACACGGACAGGTCGTCGATGCCGGCCGCCGACGTGAAGGAACGTCGCGAGGTGAGGGCCGGCGCGATGGACGCGGTGTCCGCCGCGGCGACTCGCGCGATCGAGGACGCCGTCGACGGCGTCGAGATTGACCCGGGGGTTTTATCCACGTACGTCACGTCGGTAGCCGCCGTCGCCGCCGTGCCCGCGGAGCTCACCAAACAAACCGCGGAGTTGGGTCTCACCACGGTGACCGGTTTACTCCGCGCGAGGTCATCGATGCCCGCGCCGATCGAGGTGACGTCCGCGGCGGCCGCGATGGTCAGCGGCGCGGTCGAGGTGCAGCTCGACTCTCTCGTCGCGAAGACACCAAACGCCACTCTCAACGCCACGACCACAACCGGCGGCGCCGTCGCCGTCGCGAGCACCCAACTCTATGGAACGAGGCGACGACGCTTGCTTCGGTACCGACGATTGCTTCAGGATGATAATTCGACGAACCCCGTGGAGTTGATCGACAGCGCGCCGGTCATCGACCCGCTCGTGGCCAAGGCGCTCGACGGTTCCGTGGCTGTTGCGTTTTCGGTGACTCGCGGGCAGGCGCCGAACGAAACCGGCGCCGAGCTCTTGGAGCGCCACGTCACCATATCCGCGAAGCGGTACCACGTGGACGACCTCGCGGCCGAGTACCGCTCCCTCAGGGCGCCGCACGTATCCGCGGCGAGGTACTCGCTTCCGAAGTCCGTCGCCGACGGATCGGTCGGTCAGATTCACGCGGATGTTTTTTTATATCGGTGGTCCGGCGCGGCGCTGCCGTCGGCGACGCGGATCATGACGGATGCGAGCGCGATCGACGTGGTGTACGGCGACGGTTCGCGTCCATCCATCGGCGCCGATGAGGAAGTTGTCGCGTCGATTCCGTTCACGGGCGTTGGGCTGGAGACGTTGGAGAAGGTGATTTACGAGTACAAGTGCGCGAGGCACAGCGGCGGAGTCTGGCGCGTCGACGAGGCGGACGTGAGGACGGTTTCCGTGACGGAGGCTGACGGCGGGAGCGTGACCTGCGCGGGGCGGGGTAACGCGTTCATCGGCTACGCGCTCGGCGCGGTCATCGCGCCGATCAACTTCACGCTCGTAGCGGACGAGACCAGCAAGGGTTCGACCGCGCAGGGGTACTGGTTCTTCATGGCGGCGCTCTCGCTGTTTACCATCCTGCTCAGCGTCTGCTGCCTTCGCAGCGGGATGCGGCGGTACCAGGTCAAGATCGCGAACAAGGACGATTACGAGATTGAAAACTAATAGAACACATAGCGACACACGTAGCGATCATAACAAAGATCACGATAGGAAGCACAGAGCTATGCGAAGCTATCCGAAGGCGTAGCCCGACATCGCCAAGTTCAAGACGACGTCTGAAAATATTTGCTCTCCGGGGTCGTCCTCGGCGGCTCCCACCGTCACGAACAGCGGCGCGAGGTGTTCCTCCCGTGGGTGGATCGCCCGTGCCGATGGCGCGGCGGTCCAGTTCCTGAGCCGTTCCGACCGTGCCTTGGGCTCCACGCCGGCGCAGGTTTCATTTAACCACACGTCAAACTCCCTCGACGGTTCCTCGAATCCTCCGCCGAAGAACCCGGACATGTTGTGGAAGCTCTGCCCGCTGCCCACGATGAGGACGTTTTCCTTCCGGAGCGGTGCGAGTGCCCTGCCCATCGCGAGGTGTTTCTCCGGGTCCAGCCCCGCGATGAGGGAGAGCTGCACGGTCGGCACATCCGCGTCCGGGAACGACAGCTTCATGGGTATGAACACTCCGTGGTCCCAACCACGCGTTGAATCTTCAGCCGTCGAGAACCCCCCGGCTTCGAGCAGCTCCCGCACCCTCGATGCCAGCGCCGGGTCCCCGGGTGCCGGCCACTTGAGCTCGTACGTCTCCGGGGGGAACCCGTAGTAGTCGTACAGCAGCGGCGGGTTCGCAGAGCTCAGCACGGTGGGCACATTGGTTTCCCAGTGAGCGCTGATGAGCAAAATCGCGGAGGGCTTCTTCGGGACGACGGAGGGCACCAGCGCTTTGAGGTGGCTTGCCATGGAGTTCCACGTGCCAGGTGGACCCATCGCACCGTCCGGCATGAAGAAACACGGCCCGCCCCCGTGGTTGATGAACAACGTCCGCATCGGGGTCGCCATCGTGCCCGCGGAACTACCTTCGAGAAGGTAACAACGACGAAATTTCAGCGAGTCACCTCACCTTCCAGCTTCTTCGCCGAAAACTAGTCTAGGTAATCGGCACTCTTGACCGCGCTGCGACACCTTGAAGCCATGGGTTACGGCAGCAGTATGAAGAAGCAGTCGGATCCTAACGACCCCGCCGCGCTGCTCGATGCGCTCATGGGGTCGACGCGGAACATGACCGAGACGGAGAAGGCCACCTCGGGACCGAGATGGCAGGACCGAGACGTCTGCGAGAAATTTCTCGTGGGATGCTGCCCGGGCAACCTGTTCCACGCCTCGTCGAAGCGCTCCGACGTTCGCCCGTGCACATTGACGCACGCCGAGTCCATCCGCACGGACTACGAGAAGACGAACCCGTCGGAACCCGGGAGCAAGCGCCGGGGCATCGAGCGTCGGCTTTTAAGGGAGCTCCAAATTCTCGTCAAAGACATGGACAACAAAGTGCAGAGGACCAAGGAACGCGTCGAGCTCGAGATGAAAGCCGCGGCGGCCGCCAGGGAGGCGGGCAAGGCCCCGCCCGACGAGGCCACCGCTAAGGCACTCGCCGACGTCACCGGCCAGATCGCCGAGCTCGTGCGTAAAGCGGAGGAGGCCGGCGACGAGGGCGACGTGGAGACGGCTGAGAATTCGTTAGCCGAAGCCGAGGAGAAGAAGAAACTGAAACTCGAGCTGGAGACGACCGCGGCGAAGCAGGCCGAGGACAACCTCGTGCTCGCGAGAGCCAAGGTGACGGGCACCATGTTCGGCGAGCAGTGCGTCTGCGAGGTGTGCTGCTCCATCACCAACGCCAAGGATGAACTGAACAACGCGAGCCACCTCGAAGGGCAGATGCATCTGGGCTGGATCGAGATACGCGCCGAGTGCGTACGCCTTCACGAGATCCTGAAGGACGACCTGGACGACGCCGCGCCGGTGGAGGAGGAGGAAGAAGAAGGGGAGCTCAAGGGCATGCCCCCCGTGCCGCGCGATCGGGGGTACCGGGATGACAGGGACCGCCGCGGTCGGGACTGGGATCGGGACCGAAGGGATGACCGAAGGGATCACCGCGACCGAGGCCGTGACTGGCACCGCGGCCGCGATCGCTCGAGATCCCGGGACCGGTACGACGATAGGGATAGGTACCGACGGGACAGTCGCGAACGGTACGCGCCCTACGGTCGACGGTGACATCCTGAGACATCCCGACGCGACGGCATCGACGCTCAATAATATTTGCCCTAATAAAATCTAAGTGGTGACGAAGAGCCAGAGCAGGCCCTTGAGGTACCCCACGATCTCCGCGCCGCCCAGCTTGCTGCTGCCGTACACCCTGTCCACGAACGTGATCGGCACCTCCGCCACGCTCAGCCCCGCTCGCGCGCACCGCACGATGATCTCCATCTGGAACACGTACCCTTTGCTCACGACTTTCTTCACCAAATCCGCCAGCGAGCTCTTGCGATACAGCCGGAAGGACCCCGTCAGGTCCGACACCCCAGGGTTCAACAGGACGTGCGCCAGGTAGTTGGCCACCCTCGACGTCAGCTTCCGCCGCGTGTCCCAGCCGTGAACCCCGCCGCCCGGCACGTACCTCGTGCCGGTGACGACGTCGAAGTTGCCGCTCCTCTGCTTGGCGATGAATTCCGGGATCGCGCGTGGATGATGGCTCAGGTCGGCGTCCATGATGACGACGAACTCGCCGGTGGCGTGCGCTAGGCCGTGGACGTACGCCGTGCCCAGCCCCAGTTTACCGGGCCGCGGTCGGAGTAACAGCCGGTCGTCATCGTATTCCTTCGCCAGCGCCCGCACCACGTCCTGCGTGCCGTCCGGGGAGTTGTCGTCGACCACGATGATCTCGAACTCGTCCTTCGCGCACCGCGGGTCGTCGAAGGCTTTGCGCAGGAGGAGGTAGAGGATGCCTATGTTCCTCCGCTCGTTGTACGTGGGGACGATGACGCTGTACTTGGTCATCGTATTCAGTGACGGCGATCGCCGCAGAGCGAGCGCGCTGCGGACAATGGGTGTTCAGAAAATTGACCCGCTGTGTCGGGTGACTCACCGGGCCTCTCGGACTGACCGTTTGTGCATCTCACTTCCAAGCGCGCGATGTCCGGCTACCCCGACTATCCCGCGGGCCCCGGGCCCGGATCCGGGGGCTACACCCCGTACGGGGGTCCCCAGGACTACGCCGCGACCCCTCAGAGGTACGCCCCCGCGCATCTTCCCGCCTCTCCCGCCGTCTCGCCCGCGCCCGCATGCTTCTCGAGATTCAAATCATCGTGTGAAACTGTGTCCCTCCGCCTCTCGCTCACCCCGTTTCCACCCCCGACCCATCGCGTATCGCAGCAACTTCGGCATGCCCGGCGGCGGCTACGGCGGCCCGCCGCCTGGAGGCCTCGGCGGCGGCGCGGACGAGCTCCATCCCGCGGAGTTTTTCGACGGAGGCGGGGATCCCGACGTCAGGCCCGAGTACTTCGCCGGGATGGAGGAGATGCTCGTGTACTTTGAAGGGGTCACCGCGGCGGTCGTGAACTACTCCCCCGCGGACACCAACGCCATCCGCAACGAGCTCCAGATGCTCGGCGCGAGGGTGCGCGAGCGGTACACGCCCGATTGCACCCACCTCATGACCCCGTACCAGCAAGGGCAGGACTACAAGCAGGGCGCCATGGATGGTAAGATCGTCGTGTCCTACGCGTGGCTCGAGGATTGCCTCACCGCGCGTCGCGTCGTGCCGCACACGGACAAGGTGCTGTACCAGCCCATCCGGGATGAGAACGGCGTCCCGGGGATGGAGCAGGCGGTGGTCTCCATCGCGGGGTACAAGGGGCCCATTCGCAACGACATCCGCGAGTTGATCGAAGCGGCGGGGGCCACGTTTAACCAAAACTTTACCAAAAAGACCACGCACCTCATATGCTACCGCGCGGAGTCCGAGGTGTACGCCAAGGCTTTGCTGTTCAAGCTGGAGGGACAGATGCTGGAGATCGTGAACCATCGGTGGATCGAGGATTCGGTTCGGAACTGGCGGCGGATGCCAGAGGAGAGCGAGGTGTACCGGAAGCTGGGCGTCGAGGTTGACTTTGAGGAGCGGCTCGACGCGGAGAAGAAGCTTCGCATGGACGTCGAGGCGCAGCTCGAGGAGGAGGAACGGTCGCGTCGTAACCTTCAGGAGCTGCTCGAGGCTGAGGAGCGCGCGCGGCAGGAGATGCAGCAGCAGCTGCTCGAGGAGGAGTCGCAGCGGATCACGCTGCGGACGCAGCTGGACGGCGAAGGGCAGAACCGGGAGGCGCTGCAGCACCAGTTCAGCCGGAGCAGGTCCGACATCGATTCGCTGCAGTCGCTGTTGCAGCAGAGCGAGGCGTCGCGCGCGAAGCAGGAGCAGCAGCTGCTCGCGGCGGAGGAGGAGCGCCGGTCGATGATGCGGCAGATTGAGGACATGCGACGTCAGCAAACCGCGCTGCAGTCGCAGTTCAGCCGGAGCCGACAGGACCTCCTCACGCAGCTCGAGGCGCGTCTCAACTCCATCGAGCAGCTCAGGTCCGAGCTGGATAACGAGGCCAAGTCCCACGGCGACACGAACGAGAAGCTCGAGGCGGAGAAGCGCGCGCACAAGGAGACGCAGGAGAAGATGGTGCAGGGCGAGAAGCAGGTGAAGCAGCTGCAGGACCAGCTCGCCGCGGAGGGCAGGGACAAGTCGGCGCTGCAGAAGCAGCTCGAGGCTGAGCGCAAGTCCCGGCTGCACATCCTCTCCGACTTTGAGTCCGAGCGCAAGCAGCGCGAGCACCTCATCAAGCAGCTGGAGGCGGAGCAGAAGCTCCGGCAGTCTCTCCAGAAGGCGGTCAGCACCAAGGAGGAGCTCAGGCTCAAGGCTGAGGAGGAGATCGAGCGGCTGAACCAGGACATCCAGGAGATGATGGACGAGATCGACAGACTCAAGACGTTCGAACCCCCGGAGAAGATGGACGAGAACAGAGTCGCGGTCAAGCTCTTCCTCGAGGAGGACATTCGGTTCCTGGAGCTGGACCCGGATGTTTCCTTCGAGGAGCTCATCATCGCGGTGGGCAAGGTGTTCATCGAGACGTACGTCATCAAGTTCGAGGACGAGGACAAGCACCACATCACGCTCAAGACATCGGAGGATCTCAAGATCGCCGTGCGGCAGTACGAGAAGACCGAGTCGCAGTACCTCAAGCTCATCTTGGAAAAGGCGGGGGCCAAAAAGACGACCATGTTCGGGTTCAAGAAGAAGAAACGGATCGGGGAGGAGGAGGGCGAGCAAAAGAAGGGCGGGAGCTGGGGCGGAATGTTCGGACGGAAGAAACGGGACGACGACGACGACGACGACGATATGTAAGCTAGCGGCTCTTGTGAAATTGACAATCAGATATTTAATTCACCACCCGCGCCTGGCGTTGCGAGATAGGAACGTCTCCTTCTCGCGAGTCTCCGCGTTCGTGCCCGTGAACAGAGACGCGTACGCCTTCTTCGAGACGTCGTCCCCGTCGGGCGCGTGGTCCGCCGCGCGCCAACGCTTCGCCTGCGCCCTGAGCTGCTCGTTGCCCAGCTCGTCGCATCCGTTCCACTCCCGTTTGCTGGATTTGATCCCGGTGCCGGCGACGAGCTCAACCTCCTTGTTCTCATCCGGCGAACCTTGACTAACCTCGACCCCGCCGTTCTTCTTTAAATCCTTCTTGCGCTTCTTCGCGGCTTTCTTGGCAGCCTCGTCTTCGAGAGCCTCCTTCATTTTGTCCGCCTCCTCACCCTTCGGGTTGACCGGTATCCTGGTCTGATCCTCCAGCTCGACCCCTTCGCCGAGCATGTCGGCGACGGCATCCTTCGCGTCACGCAGCGCGCGTTCGCTCACCACCAGACCCGAGGGCGACAGCGCGAAGAACTTCGTCTTGCCGTTGAAGTCCAGCCCCGAGATTGGGCACGAGAACTTAGCGGCGGCGTCCAGCCTGCAGTTCGCGGCGTTGACGCTCTCCTTCTTCTTGTCCTTTTCACCCGCGCCCGCGACTCTGTGCATCTTCAGCGTGAGCAGCGCCTTCATGCCGAGAATGTGCTCCAGCCGTTGCGGGAGCTTGATGCCCTCCGTCGCCTTGAGCATCAGCGCGTTAAGAACGCCTTCTTTGTTGTACACGCGACCCAGTTTGTCCATGACGAGTTTCCCGTCGCCCGTCTCGAGCGGTTGCTCGGTGAACGCGCAGTTGAACCAACGCGCGAGTTCCTCCTCGCGCTCGTCCCTGTCCCGCACCGTGGACTGCGTGGAGTAGCGGACGAACCCGCCGAGGGTCTCGCGCTTGGTGGAGTACCCCTTGCCGCCGCCGTCGGCGTACATCTCCAGGTAGGCGCTGCGGGATTCGGCCCCCGTCGCGCCTCCGTCGCCGCCTCCGCCGCGAAGCGCGCGGAGCGCCAGCGTGAGCGTGGCCCCCGCGCGGACGCCCGCGCTCGCCAGCGTCGCGCGAGGGTTCAGAAGCCATCGTCCTTCGTGCACCAGGTGCTGCGAGAAGGGGTTGGGGACGGGTCGGGATGGTCAGCGCGTCGCTTAGGGTTGGGAGCGAAGCGATCTCAGAGTCGAAATTCGGGCGAAACGAATCGGGCGCGCACCACGTCGTCGGCGCCGGGGAGTTGGGTGACCGCGTCTCCCAGTATGCGAGTCCGGAGCTCGCCCACGGTGTCATCGGGGCCGAGCAAGTCGGTCGCCCGCGTGCGGGCGCCCACACGGCAGAACACCTGACCGCGCATCGAAAAATGAAGGTGCCGTCGGCACTCGAGAAGATCTTCTGTAAAAGCTCAAAAAGTTTGCTATTCCCACGCTGCGTCGCGCGACTCATCAGAGGTTCACTCTCGCGAGCTGGTCCGCCGCCGCGTCCAGCGCGTCGACCCCATTATCCCCCTTATTCGCCCCTCCTTCACCATCCCTCTTCGCCGCCTTCTTTCGAAAATCCTTGAAACACTTCTTGAGCTGCGCGCAGAACCTATCCACGTCCGCCTCCGTCGTGCCCAGCGCCGCGGCGGCGGTGAAGTAAGGCACCGGATACGCATCGTGACTCGCCCCGAAGCCGTCGAACACCACCCCGCCCACGTCCGCCCTCTTCCCCGGCGCCACCACCCGTGTCCCGGACACGCACCGACTGAACAGCATGCTCCCGAAGAAGCTCACGTCGCCGTCCTTCACTAAACCCGCGTGACGTTCCAGACTCACCCCCATCGAGATCGGGTTCCCCGGCGTCTCCAACAGACGCTCGCCAAACTCGCCGACGCACTCGCCCAGCTTCGTTCGCATGTACCCGTACACGCTCTCCCGTTCCGCTAGGCACCGTGCCCACCCGTCGGCACCCATGGACAGCAGCGTGATGAGCAGATCGAGCACCGGCGAGATTGACGCTCGTCCCGGGTACGACTTTCGAACGGCGTCCACCACCGACGTGTGTTCCTTCCCGCTGCACACCACCGCCCCGCCCACGGGCACCATGAAGTTCTTATCCGTGGACTGGACCACCGCGTCCACGCGCCCGCGACGCCACGCACGGGTCACTTCTTTGCACAGCTGTGCCGCTTGGATTCCGTACGCGTTGTTGATGACGTGTCCTACGTCGAGTGCCGAGCACATCTTGGCGACGTCGGAGCACGCGTCGGCGGACCTGGGCGCGAAGCACGAGGTGGACGTGATGACGCAGCAGACGTTCGAAGGGCCGGCGGCTTCCACGGCGGCGCGGACGGCGTCGATGTCGGTGCACAGCTGGTCGCCGACGAGCTTTGGTGACACCACGATGAGCTCGAGCCCGGCGGAGAGGACCGCCTTGACGCAGGTCTTCTGGTCCAGGCGGCACCACACCACCTTGTTCGCGGTCTTCGGGCGTTTGGACTTCATGGCGAGTAGGACGAGGGTCAGGGTCATGCCGGTGGCGAGGGGAAGGACCAGCGCGGGGCCCATGTCCTCGAGCCCTGCGATCTTCATGGCGTCCGCGACGAGAAGATTGGTGAGCTTGTTGAGCAAGGATGAGCCGGCGGCTTTGGGCTGCTCGGCGGCGACGTCGCCGGAGCGCCCGATGCCGTGCGCCAGGTTCCAGTGCCTGCGCGCCACCAGCGGGCTGTAGACCCTCGCCTCGCGCTCGCCCACGCCGACGTTGTCGAGGAAGTTGTTCGAGTCCATCATGGCCGCCTCGGAGAGGAACGCCTCGATGGAGTGGTCGTCCCAGCCATCCTTGGGAAGGCGACGCTCCGAGAGGAGCGAGGTGACGAGCTTGGACCGACGTGCGGTGGCCTGGGAGCCCTGGTTGATGTACGCCCTGGACACCAGACCCTCCGCGAGGGCGTACGCCTCGGGGCTGAACATCGTTGTGCGAACTGAATGTTGGTTTTTAGGGATTTTGTTTCAGATCCAGATGGCCACTTCGAAGACGCGCGTGGCGGCGGTGGAGTGGAGGTGTCAAGACAAGTGGAGGTGTCGAGATGGCCGCCGTGTTCGAATGCCTGACGTCGCCGTTCTGCTCCATGTGCTGCGGCGGGTTGTCGGTGTTCGCCATCGTCGTGCTCATCCCGCTCGGCTCGCTGTTCCAGAAGGACTACCGGTTCCTCGGGGAGGACTGGCTCACGGAGGCGAGGGGCGAGGACGAACACCTCATCGCGGCGAAAAACTGCTTCATCACGGCCGCGATGTACGGTGGTTTCCTCGGCTTGTCGGTCATGTGCTGCATGAACAACAAGCGAAGGGGGCGCATGTAGCAGCCCCGACCACCTAGCGACCACTTAGCGAACAAACACCCAACAAATTAGCAATGATTAGATTTCAACGATGGCACCATACGACGCGTGCACTCCTAGCGGCTAAGTATAAATACCGACGTCACTTCCACTTCTCCAGCGTGGTCCTCTCCAATAGGCCGCTCCCTATGACCCGGTCCATCATCACCTGAAGCCGGGTACCGTCCGTTATGTACAGGTACCCGACCACGCACTCGAGCGCCGAAGCGTTCCTGTACGTGGCGAACCCGCCCTTCTTCTTACCCCTCAGCCGTGAGGGCGTGTTCCCCGCGCTGCCCCCGTTACGTCCCCAGCGTACCACCGCCAGCTCCTCCTCCGTGAAGAAGGGTTCCTCGTTGGACTCGTCCATGAGCTCGCGAAGTACCATGTCCTGCGCCTCCGCCCGCGCGGCTCGTTTGGTTTTTAAGTCGTACTCCACGGGTTTGCACGGCGGCGCGAAGAAGGCTCGCCGGACGTAGAGCTCCCACACCGCGTCGCCGAGGAAGGCGTAGGAGACCGGGGACCACTGCTTCGGGGATTTGAGGTGCGTGTCGTTCGGCGGGATGGTCGGCACGAACTGACCTGCACGTGAGTTTTGGATGGAGATGGATGGGGTTGGACGAATTTGTTAACCTCGGTTCGGGGGTAAGGGCTCAATTGGGCGCTCGAGGAGGACTCGCGGGGTTTGAAGAGTGAAGGGTGACCGAGACGCCGGGTTAAGTAGTGTATGTACCTTGCGGTGGCTCCACTCCCTCCACGCCGTCGTCGTCGTCCAGGTCCAGGCCCCATCTCGGGTCGTCCTTGGCCGCCGCATTTCTCCCCGGGTGCCGAGTGGGAGTGCGCCCGTGCGTCCTCCAGGACGCCGCCGTCGTCGCGGTTCGGCCCCGGGCACCCACGCGCGTGTTGTTACTCCACCGTGGTGCCACACAGACGAGGCTCCGAGCCGCGTGCGTCGCCATGTCGCCACCACGTTTGCGCGCTTCGAGAGTGACGGCTTAATGTTTACGCAACAACTTCGGATGCACTTTTTGGTGGTTTTACGGTATGATGACTGTGAATACATATGAATCTTCCGTAACACATATTAAACTTGCCTAATTACCTATTGTTTGTGACTAGTGGCCGTGTCATTTCTGTTTCGGGCGGCAAATATTTCAAACCGGGAGGGCACCTTCCAGATCACACAATTGGGCGCGAACCCCACGCCGCTTCCAGGCACACGAAGGAAGCGCAGTCCGGGTTCGTCGCACTTCACACGACGAGCGGGTCGTGTAGGTAAGGAGGTACCAAACGGATCGGGCGCGATGGTGCACATATACAAGCCCGAGTTCGTCAAGCACGACGGCGGATCACCAATCTTTTCGGTGGATTGCCACCCCGACGGGACGCGCATGGCGACCGCGGGCGGGGACCAGAAGGTGAAGCTCTGGAACCTGAAGGCGCTCAAGAACAGGGAGGTGGAGGCGGATCCGAACGTCCCGCGCGTGCTCGCGACGTTGAGCGACCACTTCAACACGGTGAACTGCGTGCGATTCAGCAAAAACGGCCGATTCTTGGCGTCAGGATCCACGGACAGCAACGTGTTCCTCTACGAGAAGCGCCCGGGCCCGGGCCGCGCGCAGTTCGGCAGCACTGACGAGCCCAACGTCGAGAACTGGGTGAACTGCCAAGCGTTGCGCGGGCACGTCAGCGACGTCATCGACATCGCGTGGGCTCCCGACGATTCCATGCTCGCGTCGTGCTCGCTCGACAACCTGATCATCGTCTGGGACCCAGCCACGGGCCAGCGGGTGACCACGCTCAAGGGCCACACCTCCTTCGTCAAGGGCGTCGCGTGGGACCCCATCGGCAAGTTCCTCGCCACGCAGGCGGACGACAAGTCCTGCATCGTCTGGCGCGTCGACGACTGGTCCGTCGTGTCCAAGATCACCGAGCCGTACCAGAGCTCCATGGGCGCCACGTTCTCCCTGAGGCTCTGCTGGTCCCCCGACGGCAAGGCGGTCACCACGTGCAACTCGTACAAGAAACCCAGCCACACCGCGTCCGTGCTGGAGCGCGGGGACTGGGGCAGCAAGTTCGACTTTGTCGGACACAAAGGACCCGTCGTCACCGTGCGGTTCTCACCGGCGTTGTTCAAGAGCGAGGAGAAGGAGAAACAGGACGCGCCCCCGCACACCGTCATCGCGTGCGGCTCCCAGGACTGCAAGATGACCGTCTGGGCCACGAACCGCCCAAAGCCCGTGTGCATCGTCAAGACGTGCTTCACGCAGTCCGTGGTGGACCTGTGCTGGTCCCCTGATGGGTACTCGCTCATCGCGTGCAGCACCGACGGCACGGTGGCCATCTTCACGTTTGACCAAAAAGAACTCGGGATCGCCATGAGCGACGAGGCCCGCGTCGGGTTCCTCTCCGAAACCTACGGCGACCTGCGCAGGCGCGTGGGTCCCATACTTGAGGACCCTTCTCTCCTCCGGTTCGAGCAGCAAGGGACGCCGAGCAAACCCCCGCTTCCACCGCAAACGAACGCCGGCAACGGGCCAAGCGCCAAGGCGCCCAAGCGAGTCGCTCCGCAAGCCGTCGCCGCGCCGGCTCCCGCGTCCAATAAGGAGAACGCCGTGGCCAACGGGACCGCGACGGGAACGCCGGCGGTGAACCAGGTGGCTCCCACCGCGGAGCTGCAGCTGGAGACGAGGGGCAGCGACGGGCGGCGGCGGATCATGCCGGTGCCTCAGGGGGGCACCGCGGCGGCGGCGCCGATGCCCGTTCAACTTCCCGGGATGCCGACAGTCTTCCCGAGCGCGTCTGGCCCGGCGGGATCACCGCACCACTCCGCGCTCAAGCGACGGATCGAGCCCACCGTGATGGGTGGAACGGGTGGGCCCGGTGGGTTCGAGCAGAACAAGCGGGTGAGCTACGCGATGGGCGGGGGTGAGCACTCGCGCGGCGGCGACAGCCGGGGGTACCCGCCGAGCGAAGCCGGCGGTTTGGGCGGCGGCGGTCCCACCTACCTCATGCTCGCGCCCGGGTCCTTCGGCGGCGCCTCCGTGCCCACGCGCCCGGCGCCCGTGACCTTGCACTGCCAGCTGGACGGCGGCGACGAGGACCCGTTCGCGGCGGCTGCCGCGGCAGCCGCGAGCGCCGAAGCCGGCGCGCCCGACGCCGTCGGCCCGACTATGCTCGAGGCTAGAAACGGCGAGCGGCACAGCGACGTCGTGTGCTCCACGGCCGGTGCGGTGCGATGGACCGATCGATGCTCCGAGTCCAGGGCGACGCACATCGCGGGGACCAAGGCTTTCGCCGCGGTGTTCTTCGAGAACGGCACCGTGCAGCTGTACACGCCAGCGGGGCGGCGGGCGATGCCGCCGATGGTCACCCCCGGCCGCGCCGCGTTCGTCAGCGCGAGCGGCGGGCGGCTCGTCGCCGTCACCGGGGACTGCTCGCTGATCGTCTGGGACCTCGGCGTCCCGGGAGAGGAGACGCAGGTGATGCGGGAGAGCGTCGCGCCGCTCCTCGCGGGTCCACGAGCGCCCCCCGCGCCACCCATGGTGGGCGTGAGGCTCGCCAAATGCGGATCCCCGATTGCGCAGTTTGCCGACGGACACGCGTACGTGTTCCACCCCAAGCTCAAATCGTGGGCCCGCGTCGCGGATCAATCGTTCCCCCGCTCAGAGTTCACCACGCGCCTCAGGCTGCCCGCGGCGGCGGGCGGGCTCGGCCAAGGTGAGCTCCACGCGCTTCAAGTCGCCGCCGCGAGAGCCGCGGTTGGCATGGGTCCGTCGGCGCTTCTCAGCGGCGGCGCCCCGGCGCCCCGCCGCGAGACTGGGCGGCACCTCGAGTGCCTCCTGGCGTCGGCTGACATGCTGGGGTCGCAGCAGGAGTACCGCGCGTGGCTGAGGGCGTACGCGAGGCACCTCGCGGCGGAGGGCGGGGAGGGTCACGCGCACGCGCCGCTGAGGGAGATGTGCACGTGGCTGCTCGGGCCGCTCAGCGCCGGGGTTGGCGACCAATCGGAGGATGGTGAGAACGGTGGATGGGTGGATACCGTGGCTGGCGGGTTGAAGAAACGGGCGCTGCTGGAGGAGATTGTTTTGCCGGCGCTCGCCACGAACAGGGCGTCGCAACGGCTCGTGGGCGAGGTTAACGAGCTCCTCGAGGAGGCGAAGAAGAGGAGTAGGTGATTGGATCGTTGTCATCAAAAAAATGGATCGTTGTTATCAAAAGAACATCAGGAGTAAAGCAGGGTGCGACGTATCAGGCTCATTTGGGGCTACATCCGGTTCAGCCCATCCCCATGCCAACTTGTTGCATAAGCAGATCATTGACCGTCTCCTGAGCTTCGTAAATGCGCTCGCGGTTGACGGTATCCGATAAGGCGCTCATGTTATCATAGCCACCAATCAGCAGTTCCCATATGTCGATGGAAGTTGATCCGTTGCTGAGAATCATGTAAGCGAATGCCTCGAATATCACGTACACTCGCAGCTTGTCAAGATTCGGGTCACTGTCGAGCATGTTCCAAACGCGTAGGCAGCAGCAGTTCTGTTGGTTGAGAAGCGCCCTGTACTTTTCCGCGGTGGAGCTTGCGGTCCAGCCATCTTGGTGCCTCGGATCGATGTACTTGAGCCATTGTTTGCGCGTCTTTCCATTATCATCGTACGTTTTCATCCATGGCTCGCCGCGTGGGTTCGCCTTTGGGCTCCACTTGTACTCAGGGTTCTTGCCCTCGAGGGGTTTCCAGAGTTTTGCTTCGACTGCCTTCTCAAGAACAGCGAGGCGTTCCTCAAAGAGGCCAGTTCGAGTCAGTTCGGACATAGATTTGGAGAGACAGGCGACCTGGGCGGCAATCTTTACATCGTGAAGGCCATCGACGATGCCCTTGGGTACTTTTATGAGATCTCCGAAGCTCTTTGCGCCTTCGAGAGCTATCTGAAACGCGGGAGGCGGGCCCCAGGGGGGGTATTTGCCTTTAGCGGGCTCAGGGTGCGTATCGTCCTTGACGGTGATGAGCCCCTCGCGGAGGATACGGAGCTGGATCTCGCGCGGAAGGGCATCGAAGGAACATTCTGACATTTTTGTACGTTTCGAGATCCGCGTTCCGACGGGCATGGCGAGCAAGCGCGGGAGGAAGTGAACAACGACCCTCCAAAAAAAGCCACGACAAGAAAATTGACACAGCTGTACAGAGCTCTTTCGTTTGTTGACGTGGACTTTTTCGTCTGACTGGATTCCTGTGATGCGATTGCTTATTTGCTTATTCCGGTCCTATTTGCTTATTTCGGTCCGCCAAATCTGACTAAGAGCTGTACAAACAGAGTGGGCCGGAAAAACAGGGCAAGGGTAAAACAGCAGGGCGCGCTCTGGCGCGCGACACGCGACGAGAGGGACAGGACACATCGACGGAGATCACGCGATGCGCGCTCGATAGATCCGATCCGATCAGAAGGGTGAGAGGAACGCGTTCGCGGCGAGGGCACGACCGTCGTCGTAATCGCTCGGCGCCGGGCCTTAACAACAGGCAATCACTCGTGATCGCTCTCGAGGCGCACACGTGATGGTTGGAGAACCGGCGAGGCCGTCGGATCCTCCGGCGATGGATCGCGACATGCGACGCGACTATCCCGCCGGTCCCCCCGGCCCGACCCCGGACCTCCGCGACCTCCTCAGCAAGCGACACAGGGCCACCGCGCCCGCGGGCTTCAGGCCGCACGCGCTGGACCCGAGCCTGCTCACCGCCGGGGGCGCGATCCCTGATTCGCTCCCGCTCTCCTTCGTCCTGGTGCTCGCGCCCGGCGGGTTCTCCATCCAGAAACCCCCGGTGAGCGCGGAGGAGATGTCCGCGCCCGCGCCGAGCCTCACAGATGCCCTCACCGCCGCGGGCACCATGCTCCATCCCTACGATCGCTCATCGCGAACGCTCCTCCAGTCGATCGACGCGGGCCGCATGCCATCCGGCTTACTCGACGGCATCCCGCTCAAGTACGTCGACGGCGCCGCGCTGTGCGAGGTCCGCGACTACCGCGGCAGACGCGAGCGACGCCGCGCGGCGACGTGCGCGCGGTACGTCGCGGTGCTGCACCCGACGACGGCGACGACGGCGGCGGACGCAGAGGAACTTTGCGCGCAGCTCGACGCGGTGGCGCCGGTGACGGGCGACGGGTACTGGGCAAGGCTGGCGGGCGTTACATCCGTCGGGGCCGGTACGCACGGCACGAAGCCGGAGCCGGAGAGTCCGAACGTCAAGGCGCCGCATCCGTCCCTACCGGGCACACCCGCGAGGGCGAAGAAGGCGGGGGGGAAGTCGGGGACGCCGGGAGGGGAACCGGGCGCGAATGAAAAATCCGCGAGGGAACGCGAGGCGGATGCCGCGGCGAAGGCCGCGGCGCAGCTGTGCAGACGGCTCGCGGTGGAGGGCGCGCTGCTCGCGGCGACGTCCGCGCCGCTCTGCCTGGACCCGGATCCCGCGGTGGCGCAGGCGCGACGGGCGGCGGCGGCGGCGAATTCGTCAACCGCCGCTTTGGCGTCTTATGCGGCGCTGTGCTGGACCCGGCGGACCAAGCCGCGGCCTCATGATCAGGATCCGGGGGATGACGAGCCGCCGCTGGAGCCCGCGGCCGCGAGGGAGTGGCGGCGGCGCGCGAGGTGGCTCGCGCAACCCGCGGAGTTGCAGCCGAGCCTCGGACCCGACTCGGGGCTAGAGTGGTACCCGCGCGGGGTCATCGCGGCGGAACCGTTCGGAGGTCGCGAGTGGGCGGAGCCAACTCGGGGAGGGGTGAAGGACGCGCCCGCGCGGTGGGCCTGCTACGGGGACGTGGAGGAGTCCCCGCTCGCGGACCCGTTAAGGGGGCGGACGCTGTGGGGCGCGCCGGAGGAGGGCGCGATGCCGCCGCCGGCGCGACCCGCCTCGGTAGCGAGGTGGCGAGCCGAGGACCGATTGGACCGATTGGACCGCTCGGACGACGACGAGGCGCCGAGGCCGCACGTGAAACCGGGGTGGACGTCCGCGGGTACCGTACCGGAGTCCACCGCGGCGGAGGCGGAGGCGGAGGCGCGAGCTATGGCGCAGTGGGACCTCCGGGAGGATGGAGCCGCGTCGGAGCCGCCCGCGGCGGTAAAGACCGAGGCTGTGGAAGTCGCCGAGCACGAGCCGGAGAGGACGTCGATGGAGCCAACGGGGAAGATCGATTGGACGATCGAGCCACTGGAGAACGCTTTGGGCTTTGCGAATGTGCTGAATGAGGAACGAATCGGCGACGAGGAGGACCCGGACGACTACGACGACGACGACGAAACGTTCAAAGACCTCCGCGTGGACGGCGGGCACCTCCGTCTGCGTCCAAAGAAACGGGTGATCGGGTGGAGGGACTTGGGGGAGGTGGGTTCGCGCGCGGCGGCGGCGCTCGATGAACGCGAGCAGAAGCGCCGGCGCGGGGCGTCTCGAGTCCCGTCGGACGTCGAGTTTAAGAAGAGGCCAGCGCCGGCGGCGGCGCCGGGCTCGTCGAACGCGAACCCGTCGGCGCTCGCGCTCGTCGACTCCAAACCCACCGTGTTGCTGCAGCACTACGACCCGGAGTGGGCGCGGACGCTTGATCACAAAACATCGCGGCCTCGGCCGCTGCGGTACACCGGCTACGCGGTGCGTAACCCTCACGAGGAGAGAGTTTATAACGAGGAGACCCGGGGAGGAGACGCCGGGGAGGATGTAACGAACGCGGAGGCGGATTCAAACGCGGATTTGCAGTTCAGGATCGACGTGGGTCCCGGGTCGGTCACTCAGGCGCTCAAGGACGCGGTCACGGCGTCGGAGGAGACGCCCGTGGTGTTCGAGATGCCGCCGTTTGCGAGCAGGGATTTCGCGGGGAGGTTCGTGCTCGCGTTCCACAGGCAGGCGACGAGGGAGGGTTTGGTTCACTTCAGGCCCCCGGGCGGAAGCGCGGCGGCGCCCGCGGTGGGCACGGGTGGGTACGCGCCCGGAGCGATCGATCCATCCAAGGCGCCGAGTAGGCCGCCGAGCAGGCCGCCGAGTAGGCCGGGGTCGGTGCCGCTGCAGACGCAGCCGCCGCAGGGCGCGGCGCAGCAGCAGCCGCCGCAGCAGCGGAGCCTGGACCAGGCTCGCGCGCAGGCGAGGGAGCTGCTGATGCAGGGGGGAGGCATGTCCAAGAATTAGAGACGCACACGTTTGTCGATGACACGAATATGTTACGATTAATCACGACAACCGCTACCCGAGGGTCCCTCACGACTTTTTCTTCAGCGAGAGCCGGAAGAGGTCCTGAATCGCCTTGTCCTGAAACGCGGTTTCGTTGCGCCACTCCTTCTCCCCTTCCGCGTGTATCCTCGCGAGCTCCTCGGCGTTCATCAGCACCCGCCGCCGTACCATCACGGGCTTTTTACTCGCGATCTCCTTCTCCAAGTCGTCCATTCGAACCTCGTTCCCCCGCATCACGCTCCTGGCCATCTCCAACTTGGTCTCCATCAGCGAGTTTTTCCTCCACGCGTCCAACGCGTCTTTGTACGACGTCCAGTCCTTGCCGCGCTGCCGGCGCCTTTGTTTCAAAAATCTGCCGATGAGCCGCGCCTTGATGTCCACCGGGACGAGCTGCCGCGCCTCGACATCGTCGTACGAACGAACGTTCTCCATCTTAAACCCCGGCGCGCAGGCCCGCCGCCGGCGCACAAAGTCTGGCCCCTCGCCTTTTCCCTTTTTCCGTTCCGCCGCGATGGACCGCGACGTGTGAAGGTACCGCTCGTAGCAAGTCCAGTGAATGACGAACGAATCGATCTGGTCCGGCATGATCCGGAACGCGCTGCGGTACGCCGTCTGGATCGTCGCGCACGCGCGTCTGAGCTGGTGTAACCGTCGGACAATCTCGTTTCCCTTCCCGACGTCTTCCAGAAACGCCCGGATGTTCTCCGCGGCGTCGCGCCGCCGCCGCCGGTGGTACCACATCGAGAGCCTATCGCGGATGAACAAAGCCGCGCGAATTCGTTCGCGGACCGCCGCGCGGGACTTGCACCCGCGCCACCACCGCTGGATCGTACCGGCGGCGCCGTCCCGCGCCTCTTCGTGTCTCAACGCGGCGGCTCGTTCGGGCGGCGGCCGCGACGCCAGCGCCAGGCGCCGGGCCCGTCTCCACCGAAGCCGCACCCGTTCCCACCGCGCCGCCGCCTCCCTTTCCGCCGACGCCGCGTCCTTCTCCGCCTGTTCCGCTCGTTCACGCGCGGCGCGCGTCGCCTCCTGCGCCTCCCGTTCCTTCTTGGTCTCTTTCCGGCGCAAGTTCGCGACGGTTTTCGCCTCTTTTTCGATCCTCGACGATTCCGCTCGCGCCCGGGCGGCTCGCGCACGTTCCTCGCGCTCCTCGCGTCGCGCCGCAGCCTCTGCGAGCCGTGTGTCCTTCCTGTACTTGGTGAGCGAGGCGACGTGCGCGCCGATGTGGTCCACGCCGGTGTCCTTGGCCTTGGATTTGTCCGCCTTGAGCGAGGCGAGTTCTAGTCTCTTGCGTAGCGCGCCCATCTCGTCGGGATCCTTCGCCAGCTTCTCCACCCGTGCCGCCACCGTGCGGCGGACCCCGGCGGCGCGCTTCAGGGCGTTCACCGGCGGCGAGTAGAGCAGCGCCCGCGGGGGTTCGGCTCGATCCTTCCCGGTCGAACCCTTGGTGGCTGGGGGGTTGAACCCGGTGGGTCGCGTCGTCGTCCTCATCGAGAGCGGCACCTCGGTGCCGTCCCCGGCCATCATGGCGGAGACCGCCCTCTTCATGGTCTCCGGCTGGACATCCACGCTCGCCAGACCCATCCGCTTGAGCGTCTTGTACGTTTGGACCGTGGCGTAGTCGCTGGTCCCCGGGATGCGCATGGATTCGAGCGAGCTCATCGCGAACTCGTACTCGACGTCGCGTCCACTCGTTCCCTCGGTTTTCTCGGGTTGGTCATCGCCCGGTTGAAAAAGGCGCGCGGTCCCAGCTGGACCAGCCCCTCGATCGCCGGGTTCGGAGGACACGATCGCCGCATCCGATCGTTCCGCGGGACCGGCCGGTCCTGGACCCGCCATCTGAACCCCCGGCCGTCGGTCTGACCCCCCTAGGGGCTGTCGACTCTGGTTGTTGCCCAAAGTGGAATCTGCAGCTCGACTTCGAAAATCTGTACTCGCCACTGGGAGTCGAGCCCATGAGCCCAGGTCTCCACGGGGAGCCGTTGTTGACCTCGGACCTGCCGGAAGGGCCCAACCCTGCCGGTCTCGGGGCACTCCCAGGTGGCGCCGTGGTGGCACGGAAACCGGGAACACCATGGCCGCCGACGGTCGCGTTCGGCGGGCAAATCGCGGGGGAGGCCGGAGATGGGCGCGTCCACCGCTTCTCATCGCGCTCCTCGTCGCCGCGATGGTCGCGCCGGCGAAGGGCGTCTGGGAGCTGGAGCAGCTCTGGGAGGATGACATCATCCAGTACGTGCAGCAGTTCACCGGTGACGTGGACCGCGCGGGAACCCCCGTGGAGTCCAAGCGCCTGCGCTTCGAGCAGACTGGATGGTATCAGAAGCTGTACGACCGCACCTCGGTCGGCATGGACAAGGTACGCGCTGCCCTCGATGCCTACGCGCCAGCCTGTGTTAATCTTTGAAAAAAACCGTCGCTCACCCACCCATCGCTTCCTCTCGACTCAGGGCAAAGACATAGTGGACACCGGCCTGGGTTACAACACCGAGTTCCCCGGCGCGGGTACCAAGGAAAACCAGCTGTACAGCAACTCGCTGCGCCGGTGCGGTCCCAAC